>JAABUO010000414.1_pt1 | contig 87234 bp, 97 predicted proteins | sample 5559291 | NCBI WGS metagenome assembly JAABUO01 (sample SAMN10711878, study PRJNA513372) | rock metagenome | isolation source: Antarctica rocks | place: Antarctica: Victoria Land, Finger Mt sud
AGGGCGGGGGAGGTGAGGAGGGGGGTTAGTTGGGAGGTGCTGGGGGGGAGGGGTTAGTTTTGTGGTCGGGGGGGGAGGGAGGGGAGGGAGGTACGTTTTATTGAGGAGGACTTCGGGGAGCCAGTGCTCGGAGGGATCAGGGAGTTGGGGGTGGATTTGCTGGGAGGTTTGATGGGGGAAGGATTGGGACTGGGTTGTTGATGTGAGAGGGAGGGGTGGTAAAGGGGGGCCGGATGATGGGATGGGGGCCTCGCGGGGCGGTTTGGGTGGTGGAGGCGGTGGCGTGCCGGGTGTGAAGAATGAAGGGCTACTGTATCGAGGGTCTGATGGAGGTTGGGAAGACATCGTCCGGTAAGGAATTTGTAATTTTGGCTTGATTGACACTGCCCTGTTGGTGCTCTCATCATCCCTCTGGGAGAAAAGCTCCTCGGCACAAGTCGAGCTCGGCAATGCCGAACCCTAGTTCCCTGCAACCCTCACCTTCTTGAATTGTTCCGTATCGGGCAGCAGCCTCCAGACAACAATAAAAGTCGTAGCCTACGAAAAGCGGGAGTTCCTCCGCCTGCTCTCGTTCTGTGTAGAGGGCATCCGTATCAGGTTGAATCTATGTACGTGCTCGCCACAGTTTTAATGATTCTTATCCCGGATAGAAGTTCCTTGCGATGGGAGGGGTAGGAAAAGCGAAATCGTGATTAATGTTTTCTCGAGACGATGTGCGAGTACCGAACAGCTCATTCTCGTCAATGTTTTTTGTGTGTAGTAGATATTCTTTTCGGTCACTTTGCGCTTCTCTCCGTTGCGTCTTCGATGTCATATGTGCTAGGAGAAAGTGGTCGAGTTCTGTAAAAAGCTTGAGTGTTGGCTTATACTACAAGAATTACAAGAGATGATGAGTATGCACAGTGAGTCATTGATAGTCTGAGTCTCGCAAGACACTACTGCACCAGTAAGGGTTCATTCGTACACATCTCGATACTGGATCTCTTCCTTCAGTCAATGCAGGACTGTCCCTGGAACAGCAGCCATTCAGTATCCGTCTGAGTCACCATGTTCTTCATCTGAGGAGGATTGATTAGAAGCTGCACATGGATTCGAGGTCCTACATTATCGAGCGACGAAGACCAAGACAATTATTCATACTCGTACGTGGTTTATACTTCAAGCAGAATTGCAGTCAGCACTAGCTTAGGGGATGTCAAGTGTCACTAGGTGTGGTTGTTTCTGAGGTCTGGTCAACGCCGAGAATGGAGGCTAAATTTGGATTCTATCCAATGTGGAGGTGTTACGCTTATATCAAGGTACTTGATGTCTTGCATGACATACTGTATACAATCAATCCCGTTTGGTGCCGTCCAATAACGGTGCACGAATGCAAAAAGGTCAAAATCCTCACTGGGTGTACTACGTGTAATCGGAGGTATGCAGAGAATATCCTACGACACTTTCGGGCATGGAAGCCGAGCCACACCTCGATCATAATCCTTGTGTCTGAAGGAACCGGCTGGGCTCAAAAGCAGCAAGAGTTTCTAGCCTGTTCCTGGAAGCATCGACCCATGGTGCGACAAGACGTCCCTGCAGGTGCCACCTTCCCGGCATACACACAAGCCCTGACGATCTATCCCCGCAAGCGCGCAAATCCGACGACGACTCCCCGATGCCCCAAATCTCGAACGATTCAGTTTATTACGACATCGTCGCCAATGGAGCATGCCGGGCATGGCTATGAATGGAAAGCTCATTTCGAGTGGTGTCGCTAGAGGCGCTTATGAATGGAACACATGGAAGGGCCGAAGAAGGTTCGGTACTTGTTTCGACCAGACCCACGAGGCCCAAGACCACGTTTCGTGATCGTCGCTCACTACTACAGTGATCCTGACAGCTCCAACGACGCTGTCTACAAATCCTTCGTGGAAACAGAGTAGCATGGCACGGCGTATGCGCTTCCTTCAGGCTTTTGTCCGAGGTGAACTTGACTATCTTACGTATCCCCCCGATTTCGGCAACTTGTTACGACGAAGGCACGGAGGCATGAGGCACGACGGAGGCCCTGAGACATCTTCACAGGCTGAGGGAGTTGAAAGGGAATCTGGCCAGAACGTGCCCCAGATGCATTAGAAACGCCAAGCATAGGTATTGCGATGGTTACTTCTAGATGTATTCCATTCAGAAGGTGTACACAAGCATTGACTTTGTAAGACGTGCAGCCTGCACGGGATTCGCGCAATGATGGAGTTTTGGACTAGTCGAACGGCCCGTGTTCGCATAATTGATAGTGACCAGTCGCAGAAAAATAGCATCATTTATGGGTGCTCCCAGAGCAGTGGTCACGCTGGCCCGGCCGCCTCAAGACTCGAGTATCAATACTGTCAGATGGGTGGCCAGAGAGCGAGCGGCGTTCTGCCGTAAAGGATTGGGGCAAACCCCGGACGTACTGTAAAGGCTCCACAATTGCGTACTTGAATCCTTTGTGGGAAAAGATCATGGTAAAGTTGTAGTTGAGGGGTATAATCGGGTGGTTACACTCGCATAGCATTGCCCCTTGATGAGCCCCCCTCCTCCGTATGCCGAGAATCCTTCCCGCCTCCATCTCTCGTCTGCCCGCCAAACCCCGTTAGGGCCAACAGCTTAGGGGCGAGGTATTGAACAGCCCACCCGAACCAACCACCACACCACTCGAACGCCCTCTCTCCCTTCTCTTGCACTCCGGCCCGTTGCGTGTAGTCCACCTATTCTTGACCTTTTGCATGCGTCTGCCATGAGGACTTTTCCACTCAGCCATCTGCAGCAACAACTCCTCGTCAATATACGACTTGACGCCCCTTCTCGTACCGATCGAGCCCCCTTAGTCGCATTTGGATCCCTTTGATGCACGTCTCGGCTGCGCTTTCACCTTGACTGCGCACCGTCTTAGGCGTCTCAGGCGGACTGTTCTCACGTCTCGGCTTCGCCTCAATCTCACACATCAATCGAACGTCTCTCTCAACCGACTTGCTAGAAGCAACGTTGGCGCGACAATAGGACCGGTCAATACCATCTGGGAGTTTGGTGGATACGTACATGCTAGGAGTCGGCATTGGTCTGGGATCTGATATCGCGGGTTGAAAAAGCAAGGGAACTTCGGAGGGTGTTTGGAGGGTTCGGAAGCCCACATATCACGTCGAGTCGCAACCGGCAAAATGCGATAGTCGATATGCTATTGTTTGTTGACTGTGGCCGCTGAATGTTGGAATTTTGAACAGGCCATAGGCATCCTACTTCACTCTTGCATCATCAAGTGAGGGCGGCTAGGTCGACAATGGCAACGCCGACGCCGCCAGTGGCCCTCAAAAACCACTGCTCGATCATCTACAAGAACACCCTGTATACCTACCAAGCGGACGCTTTCCAGTCTCTGCAGCTTAAGAGTGGCGCTGAATGGTCGAGGCTACCCCCAGGCGTGCCGACAAATGGCTCAACATGTGTGCAAGGTAAGACAGATGGACAAGATGCGCTGTTCATAGTCGGAGGCACCACGACTTCGCCAACCACAGATTATCCTGGGTTACAGCGGTTTACGTTTCAGGACAGCAAGTGGGAGACTTTCAATATTGCGACCCACGTCACGAGAAATCGAGTACTCCATGGCTCGGCTTTCTTGAATTCGTCCTCTTCCATCCTTTTGTACGGTGGCTCTCAAGGTTCCACGACGGCCTCGTCGGAAACCTTTCTAATATCTACGCTATCCCCTTACGATGTTCGGGCGTTGACCTCAAAAGCACCTCCTGTTGCAAACCCCTTGATGATGCCCTGGAATGACACACACGCGTTGATGCTGGGAGGTGATACGCAAAACAAGGCGCTATTCACATTCGGGCCCCAGGAAGGATGGCATCAGTTGAACGTCAGCTTATCAAATTTTCTACCGGAGTCGAGCAAGGTCCAGGCTGCGCTAAAGGCTGGGGATGATGGTAGCAAGGTATTAGAGCTCTTCGACATGAGCGTATCACCGAACACAATATTGCCAGTTCTACTGCCAAATCCAACACACGCTAGCACATCCACCCAGCCCTCATCAACCACCATCGTCTCGTCCACCTCAACGGCACCCCTTGGAAAAGTGACCGTCCCACCAAGCAAAGAGAAACGTACCTATAAGCTAGCAGACCCGCTTGCTTACGATATCACACTCGCACCTCATGACATACGTAGCGGTTTCTCGCTTGCGCAGGGATCTGACGGTCTGGTTGTGGCGTCTGGAGGAAACGATCAGGATGTTCTGAGCATGTTCAATCTAACAGGAAAGCAATGGATCGACCCAAATCAATTCTTCGGAGCTTCAAAACCTACGACACCTGACTCTACACCTTCGTCGATATCGCCTGCGTCCAGTGTGACCGCAGAAGCCTCGCCATCATCAACGCCGCCACCACCAACTAGCATGTTAAGGAATCGATCTCTGACCATACTTGGGGCTACCTTAGGAGCAGTCTTTGGTGTTGCTGCGCTCCTTGTGCTTCTTCTGCTTTTACTTCGCTGCATGCGGAAGCGGAGAGCAGATAAACGCCGCTCGAGCGAATACACCATGGACGACAAGCACGACATGGATTTTGTCGACCAAGGTGCACATTTCATGAAGGAGGCAGGCGGCTCCTTTGGCAAGCAGGGTGATCACAGGCGCGACCTCTCCGCTCAATCAGCCTCGTCTGTGGTATTCATGGGTGGGAGACGGAACAGCTCACAACAGTCAAAACGAGCTCTATTTCATAAAACCAAGAACAGCGACGGCAGCGGAAAATCATTCTTTGGGCGTTCGAAGTCGCCGGGCACCACCTCTCCGCCCCAGATATCCGAACCTTTCATGAGCAAGTACCCGAATGAAGCTGCTAATCCCCAAACATCTCCCAATCCACGGACAGAGCCGAGAACAGATGCCGGATGGAGCAAATACTGGAACAACAGCTCATCCAATATCAACGCTATGGCTGCCGGCCCTGCACGACACGGATCACAATCCCGACCAACCACTTTCGCCTCAAACAGCCAATCCGACTACGATTCCTCCCGCGTTACCTCTTCCCAAGCCCACGAGTCCGCCGAAGTCAAACCCCTCAATCTCTCCACAACCCACCTCCCCTCCAGCACCCGCGTCGTCAGCCCCACCTCCGGCCTTCCCCTCCAACCAGGCCTTGCCCTCTCCTCCAACAACCACAACGAACCCCCAACACCCACGACCATCATCTCCGACATCGACGAAGAAGACGAATACCGCGCGCACCATCCCCGCGGCCTCCCACCCGAGGGCACTTCCTCCTGGACTCCCGTCGACACCTCCGACCGCGGCAGCACGTGGCAAGACCGCCCCGTCAGCAGCGTCTACGCCGACAGCATGATCTACCCCCACCCGGGCGAACGCGTCCGCATCCCCAACTTCCCCGGCGTCCCCAGCCGCCGTCCTTCCCACGCGCGTGTCAACAATCTAAGCCGCAAACCTTCCCAGGGCCAAAGCAGTCTCGGCCGCAACAACTCCGGGCGCGGCATGCGCAGCGCTGCGGCCAAGGACTTTGTCTCTCCACCGCTCCCGCAGCCGACGCAGGATCCGCCGAATACGAGGCGTGTCCTGCCTGGCTACGGAGCGCATGAGATCCGGACGTTTCCGCGGAGGGAAGGCGAGCTGGGCCCGCGGGGACGAGGGGGGCGGGATACGGAGGATATGAGCTGGTTGAATTTGGGGACTAGCAAGTGACCTCTTCCTCCTCGGATCTAAACTTTGGATTCCTCGAGGAAGAGATCCAGATTTTCCTTTTTGTCTGTGCTATTATTACGGGCGGCATCGTTTTCTCAGGACACACGGCGCAAGGAGCAAACCCAAGGCTTGATACCAGTGGCTCGGCCGACCACTCGGCCCATTCGTTTCGCCACGATCGCTATTTCTATGGTACGGCTCCCTAAGGGAAGGAGTGCTTAATCTGCATGACAGGGGTTCGCGTGTAGAATATTCGGGGTATACCATATCTGTAAACCATGGCGTTGGTTTTTTTGCAAGAAAGAAAATGAGAGAAGAATGATGAGGCGCGAGAGGAGGGATGAGGATGGCAGGGTTATGATGATTATGTCCCTTCGTTCGCAAGTGAAAGTGGGGGGTGCGCAAGAGCTGGGTACGGGTGTGTGGTATCTGGATAGCTGAGCGTGCGGTGGGGGTGTATCCTAGATGTAGCTTTATGCTGAAATAGTGGTAGGAGATGAATTGCAGTGCTGCAGAGCTTATGAAAAGTCCGATACTGTAACCCAGTGCTCAAGCTTCGATATGCAGGCATGGTCGATCCCTCATCAAGCCATGACCTACTCATTATCGATGACCAGTGGCGCCTCCACCTCCTTTCCCACGCGTAAACATCCCATCGTCCAATGTATCCTATTAAGGTCTCATCTAACCAGCACCATTAAACCAAACAATCCCAATCACTCCTCACCCCCAATCACTTCTCACACTCACGACCAATCCACACAAACATCTAAATAACCCTCTGTCCTACAAACCTCTAAGTACACCATCACTTGGTACTATTGCACAACCACCCCTCCTTACCCACCGCACCACCCATCCATTGCCCCACGAATGCTTCCCCCGTTGGCCCCCGAAAACTTCCATCCCCCCCCCTCAAGCTTCCTCCATCCCCCCCCAAAGCTTCCTCCCCAACCCATAAACTCAAAATACCATCATAACCGCACCATACCCAGCCATCCCCACGATCCCACGCCATATCTTGGACACTGGACCTAAATCCAAACCTCCTCCTCTGAATCTAGAAGAATTTCGTCTTCAATTCCTCGAGGGGGATATTTAGATGTATCGTGGGAAGGGATGGCCTTTGAGGAGGGGAGACTCGGGGTCTGGGGGTGGTTTTTCTGGAGACTTTTCGGGGAGGCAGGGGGGGGATGGGCTGAGGGGTAGTTAGCGGTTACTTTGTGGGGGATGTGGGCTTGATGCAAGGTGGGCTTGGTAGGCTAGACGCTGACGCCGGTTCGTTGGAAGAGGTATGGGTTTTGATGGGATGGAGGTGGTAGTTGGAGATAACGGTTTCTTGGGATAGGTAATGCAGGCAAGATGTCTTACGTTAGGGAATGGGGTTGCGGCTATTCACTGCGGGCTCCCTCATGGTGAGGATATTTGCTGGGAAGGAGTGGAGGGAAAGATGGAGGGTGCTTGCGGGATCGGGATAGGGAACCCATCTAACGCGTGACGAAGAATGTGTCAGGCTCAGTGGTATAGTAGCTGATGATGACGTGACGGATATGGCAATAATCGCGGGGTGCAATATCCATGAACCAATTGTCAGAAAGGTAGAAGCAGCTAAGGCAATGGCTACTCTGAATGTACGAAGAGATAGGTAGCGACGACAGTAAAAGCGAGAGGAATCACCGAACCGCGAACAGCTGATGTTGCACGGATAAGCTATACAATCCCCACCTTCCATGTCTTCTACAATCAAGAAAACGTAATATAGATACTCACCTATCTCCCTAGGAGCGCGCTTCTCCTCATCTCGTGGGTTTGCCCTCCTGCTTCACTTCGTTGCCCTCGCACGATTTCATATGTAATGCACCCATTCAACCTTGTACCTAGTCCAGGGCCTTTCGCAAGAGATGCAGAGTCCAGTCGATGTTCCCTGGAGGCTTTACGTCTTCTACTGTCAAGTCGTTGGGCAATTTGACATAGGGACGCTTCGGCCCCAAGCCGGTAACATATATGAAATCTCACGTACTTTCCAAAGGCGAGAGATAGTCGCCTGGATGTCTTTCGACGTTCTCTGGGCTTCGCGTTTGAGACGCGTTGGCGGTGGCGACCAATAAAGAAGGTGGCAATTTGCAGTAATGTAGGCGGTAAGGCTTGATCGAGCAGCGGCCAAAATCTCTTCTTTGAGCTAACAAGAGATTAGGTGGAAGAAACGTATTGCTAGGACTACATGTTTGAGATGGTGTTTGGTCGGAGGAGTGCAGAATGATCCCTATGAAGCCTCGACTTCAAAGCGAATGCTCCTGAATCTGGCGAAGCTCAGACAGTGAAGATTCTTGATTTCGAAACGGCAGTCCTTTGACTTTTATAATTTAGGAGCAGGATATCTTTTAAGGTTGAGATTTCGAACAGCAAGGGTCCCTGTTATAGAGCATCGCAGAGATCTCGTCGCATATTCCGCGACTTCTTTGCTTGATCGCAAGTCTTAGAGGAACTGGACCATAGATCGTTCTCACGATGAAAGTATGGCTCGCTGTTGGTGCTGTAAGGAGGTCTAACATGCGTCTCCACATTTCGAAGCGAATCTCGGGCGAGGTCTCAGTGGCTTATTGCTATCGAAATAATCCTGTTCGGACAGAGATTCGAAGAAAATAGAGGAGGAGCTTGATACCATTAAGGGATCATATTGGTAGCGCGGATGATCGGATTAGACCATGCAAAGTATAATACTTTGGAGAAGAGGTATTGTGGGTCCCAAAGACTCCCTTCGTAGGTCTGGACTCAATGGCCGTGATGCATAATTATACCTTCAATGGCAATGAAGACTCCCAGGGCCGAGAATATAGATATCAAGAACAATACCGAGTAGTGTCTATTGGCCCGTAGTCGATTCTTCGTACATTGTAGGACTTCTGTTATTTTCGGTAGCACCAAGAAAACCCGAAGACCAGCCGTCAAAAGATAGATCAGACAAGACGAAGACGCATAGCAGCACGCACCTCGCCGGATCTACCTGCATCTTTGAATTTCGAGAAGCCGTAAAAGGACCCTCGGATGTGATCTCCTATACTAAGCATGGACGATGTGTCCTTCGAGGTTGATGCTGGACTCCTACCTCTACCTTCGACCAAACTTGGAAGGGCAAACCGTCAAAGCAATCACAAAGACCAATCTAAACACCGCCAGGAGAATTCGAGGAGGCACCGAGCTACTAGTTATCATACTTAAAGAACCCAGAGATTCATCATGCCTTCGAATGGAATGATACTTTAATCATTCGTGTAGTCTAAAGTCGATAATCCTGCTACCTTTGTCAGCCTTGAACATTGTTCAAGCATGTGTGCTTACCATGTGGCAATGTCTACGAACGCGCCTGTGTTTCCGGACGATGTCCATGGGTGCTGCTTTGCCTCTGCTCCTCAACATTGGCGAGCAAGGGCAGCCCGGCACAAAGGTGCCGTGGCTGAATACATGTAAAGAAGTGGATTGGTAGTGTGGTTCCCTATGCTCAATATGGCTTTTACTGTAGAAAATGCTTCGTCTATGTTATCAGATGCTGGGAAGACAGCACCTATGAAATGAATGTCCGAACGCCAGGACATCATCATCTCAGATCTCACTCACCGCTCGGTCCCGGCTTTCCTCAGCTCAGAAATCACTCCCCCACACCATCTTCGCCCTCCTCCATCTCCTCTGCCTCGCCCTCCTCCACTTCCTCGACGAAGACACTGGTGATCCCTGCGACTTTCAAGCGCTCTACCATCTCTTCCCGCTTGCGCGCTTGCCATCGCTCTAATGCTGCGGCGGCGTGCACGCGGAAACCGAAAATTCGGGGTTCGTAGCGGGCGACGCCTAGCTCGAACCATCAATGCCAGACCTTCTCTAGGGCAGGAAGTAGTTTCCAAACAGGCCGCTCCCCACTCAGCAAGGAGACCAGGTCGAAGGATTAGGAAGGAAGGGTAAGAGGACGACGTACTCTTCTCTCCGGCCAACGCAGGATATACCTGAAACAAGATATTTTGGAAACTCGTCCCGAAATAAGCACCGTCGATTGTTGCATGCCTACTGCTTTTCGGGTTATATAGATCTTCGCATTTGCCGCAATACAGCTTCACGCTCTGGATGTGAGGTAGATCGGAAAGGCCGGTAGGCAGGAGTGGGTGCGAAGCGCAGGCGACACGGGGGCATTTGCCAAAGTCGAGGCGTTTGTATTTCTCGAGCTGGAGAACGGAGTCAGCGCATGAAAGGCAGAAAGCGGTGGGGGAAGGTTGGAATTGGCGGAAAAGACGCAGGATAGGAGAAAGGCTGATTACCATTTTGCTTAAGCCCCGGGTGGTAGTAATGTATCGCGCGTGCACCAGCCCGTAGAGATGACGAGCGGATTTCTCAATCTGCTCGCGCATGTCATCATCGCAATCAAGGTCGAAGACGTCGGTGACAAGGTCAAGAGCATATTGATAGTATTGGACGTCGGTGTTGAGGCCGGTGAGATTGAAGCGGTCGGTCAGGTAGTCTTCGTCAATCTCGCAGAAATACTCGTTGCCGCGGGAGGAGATGAACTAGAACATAGAAGGAAAGTATCAGTATTGAATAGGGCCATATTACAATAACAAGCGAGTTCTAGAGAGGAGTGAAAGGAAATAGCAATAGACAAAATAGAACGTTGTTCACTCAGGCTGAGCATTGCTGTAGCCGGAGGAAATGCTGCTCAATCGAGCAGAAGACGTACAATCAGCGCAAAAGGAAGACGATCAACTTCCGTAGAAATCAAGCTGACCGCGTCTGAAGGGACCATGTCGGCCTCTTCCACTATTGAACCGAGCGTAGGACCAAATTCGGCATCATAGGCATCATCAAAGTTATGGCAAGGCTGTCTCCCAAGCCAGCCACCACGCAACCGTGGCACTGGTGACTCCTCCGCCGTCTCATCCTTCGTCTTTGCATCATCTAACTCTTCGTCTGACGAGTAACGCTTAGGCTCTGGGGTAGGTAGTCGACGGCCACATTTGCCCCACCTGGCTGTTGGACGATTCATCCATACATCGTACGGATGGTGGTGTAGGGGTGGTCTTCGACCCGGCTCCCAACGCGTGATTTCTCTCTCCCAGCTTTGTATGGAGTCTGTGTCCGAGTCTGCAGTTTGGCTTTGGTCCACCTCAGTCTTGGCGTCGTTGTCCATGGCATTGGAGGCTGAAGCACGACCAGCATCTGGCGCGTCGGACGACGGCGGGATTCGTTTTCGGTTGTCGTTCGAAGTTGAAATTCGGGTCGATGGGTGAAGCTTAGGAAAGATCGGTAGTTGCCGGTGTGTTGATTTCCTCACAGTGGGTTTGGCCTTCACTGTCACGTTCCGTTTCGCAAGTGGTGCTGTGACGAGAGTGCTCTTTGGCTCAGGTTTCCGTTTGGCGGTCATGGATCTCGTTGCTCTTTTCTGGCTCTCAGCCATAGCCCTTGTAGTGGGCATTGTGGCGATGAAGTGAGGTCGAAGACCAGTGAAGTTGAGAAGACACGCTCACATCGAGGTGAAGTGTGAGAGAAGTGCCGACGCGCCATGATGGTGAACGCGCCGCATTCATAATCTCAACATAGTGTAAACAATAGGAGAGGTGCAAGTAAGACAGCAAAGTGGTGGATGTCCCTACGAGAGCATGGAATTGTGCACCTACCCAATCTCTCCAGTAACTGGTATAGTCACTGTCGGTCTCACTGTTGAAATCCTCCATCATGTTGCTGATTGCAAAGACTCGAAACTATCTTCTGGGACCCTCCAATGTCTTCACTGCCATCCTGATGAAGCTGTGTTCTATACAACTCTTCACATCCACCATCACATGAAGCTACAATAAAGCGATCAGCCTAGCCTCCTGATGCCAAGATTGCCAAGCATCAAGTTCCCATAGCAGCAGAACCGAGATGAGCTAAGACCGACTAGGGTCTTGTGGGTCTCGTCACCCTCGTGTTTGGATGATTGGCTTTGAGGCACCTTTTCCCCGGTCCTTCTTTCTGAACTGCAGCTTTACTTCTACATTGAGGTACGGAGTGCGCGGATGGGGGCCTGGGGTGTTCTTGAGCAGACGCCAATAGATATGAGCAAAAGCAGCCCTCTTGGCGAGTGTGGTCCCAGCAAACAACCATGGTTATAGTGCATTTCTGCTAATACTCTCTCTGTCCCTACTCCGCATTCCTCGAGTTCACTCTCTCCTCGTTCCCTTACTCAGACACGAGCTTTCTTACCATTATCCTAAAGTCCTTCGTTACCTCGCATCTCCATCTTTCATTCATTAAAGTACAGTGAGGTATCGAGGTCACCATCCATAAACAATATCAATCACCATGCATCTATCCACGTCCACACTCCGACTCCTTCCTCCCTTCCTCATTGCACTCCTCCTGTCCAGCGCCCAAGCTCTTCCGCGCGACGTCGCGAAACAACAGCGCCTCGCCGAATTCGCGGCTCAGACACCACTCCACACGACTGCCCTGCTCGCCGGCGCTGCCGCAACACAGACAGCTAAACCAGCGATGCCAACGACGGCGTTGAGAAGCAGAGTCTTGAATCCGCCAGATGATCCGAGCGACGATATCGATGAGTTGTTGAAATTAGTAGAAGAGGTTCTAGAGGGACGGCAAAGAGTGAGAGAGAAGCTTGAGGAGTATGCTTCGCCCTTGCGTAGCCTAAGTTGACATCTACTAAGATTCGACAGACATATCAGAGAGATCGAGCTACGCGAATTGAGGCTTTAGGTTGTCAGGAAAGGCACTCCATGACTTTGGAGCATGATGATATCCTTGGTGCGATGGCAGAGGGAATGCATCGCTATGAGACTACGAGGTGTAATGTCTAATGCCTTTTGGGATACTTTGATTGCTTGAGTGCAGGCACACATAGCGATTGTGATATCTTGGCTGCATGTCCATAGCCAGAGGGATGGTCATTGGGCTTTTCGTCATTGATGAGCACTATCCTGCGGCAGATATTAATAATATTGAATGCCAGCGCAGTCTGGCAAGCTAGGCCATATCAAGCCATATGCCCTAAGACATTGTCCCGTTTGTCTTAGTAGGAACGAGGTATCGTCGCTAAACCTTCAGGTAATCATGACCTTTCGTGAAGGCAGTATAGATGTAACTCATCACGGGACAACAAAGGTCATGAAGTGCCGTTCTGTTCCTGGGCTTGCTTCCACTGGTGCGCCATCGCCAGCAATTTCGACATGTTGGCGGCAGACTGGTCGTCCGCTGGGAAGACATAGTCCATGTACTCCTCAAAGCTGTCGTCGTCCAGCTTTCTGCGCTTCTTGACTCGTCGCGGCATCTGCTTCTCCACGCTCGCAATATCCTCGGCGGAGCCATGAGTCGTCTCGAACGACTTCCACGCATTTAGTAGGGCAACTCGCTGATCCGAACGTTAGTCCATGGACCACATATGGTGTAGGAAATGGTGAGGCTTACCTCTTCTTTTAGGTCTTTCTCCTTCATGCTCTTGTAAGCGCGCTCGAAGACCTTGCGAGCACGCTTCTTGGCCTCTTCGCTCACCGGTCGCTCCTCATCCTCATCTTCGTCCTCTTCACCTTCATCGGGAACATTGATCTCGAAATGGGCGTAGCTGATCCAGACCTTGACGTGGTCTGTCTTGTCGAGTAGTCGCTCGTACAGTGCTCTTGTGTGGTCGTACTCGCCTTCCTCCTCCTCAAAGTCGATGTATGCTTTCCACAAGAGCTCAGGCATATCCAAAGCTGACTGCCTGACTGCTAGTTCAAAGATCGCTCTTGTCCGGTCTAAATCGTCGAGCGCCCTTTCGAGTTCGGCGAATTTGATCCAGGCTTGGCAGTTGGCGGGATTCCATTCGATGTGCTTTTCGTACAGCGTACGGCATCTCACAAACTCATGGAGTTTCTCCTCCAGCTGGATGTATCCTTTGAAAAGCTTGTCCTTGGGGCACATCCCAATTGCTAGACCCATTGTCTTCCTCGCGGTTGGTAGCTGCATTTGCCGAACCTCGAATTGGGCCTTCATGATCCAAATTTTAGCAAAGGTGAACTTCTTGTGTGGCACGAGCTTGAGGCATTCCTGGTAAATCTGGCGTGCTCGGTCGACATTTGTATTGTCCATCTCCTCCCATAAAGCGTAAAAGACCCACAAATAGATGTATCTTCGCCAATGACGTTTCTCTTGCGTCGGAGGTATTTGGGATATCGCTCGCTCGTAGACGTCCCGTACTCGTTCTGGGTCTCCAGATGTCTCTTCCAGCCGCGCGAAGTCAAACCAGACATCGTAGTTCTTGGGATTCCCCTTGATCTGTTCTTCATATTGGACACGGCGTTTCGACAGGATGACATCCTCAACCCCTTCTCGATCGCCAAATTGCTTCTCAAAAGTTGTATATGCTTTATGTAGGGTCATGGCCTTGGATCTGGGTAGTCGGTCAAGAGCATATTTGTAGATCGCTCTAGCACGCTCATACTCCTTCAGTTTCGCCTCAAAGCGTGCGTAGGCAATGAAGAGCCGCTCGTCCATGAAGTCGTCTCCCAGTGTCCCGATACCCATGCCGAACACCTCCCTCACAAGATCGCTCGTGCCATTCTCTTCCTCAAACCTCGCCCACTTGATCCAATTACGTGGCTCGGGGTGGACGAACACAAAGCGTTCGAAAATTGCCCTTGCTCTGGAGAACTCGTTGTACCTCTTCTCCAACTTGATGTAGGCGCTCCACGCCGCCTCATCCGGCTCCCACGACATCCACCTTTCGAAGACCTGCCTTGTTCCCGCAACGTTGCCAAGCGTCTCCTCCATGTAGACATACTTATACCAGAGCTTGTCAATCCTCGGTAGAATCGTGACGGCGCGATCTAACAAGTTCCTAGCATGATTGATGTTCCTTGTCTTCATCTCTGCCTCAATGTAACGGATCCACAGCACCACAGCCGTAGAGTCAATATCCAGAGCTCTTTCAAAGATCGATCGGGCTCGGCGGTATTCCTTTTGTTCCAATTCCCATTGCGCGTACCGCATCCAATTGTTCATATTTATCCGATTTCGCCGCACATAGTCTTCGAATTCCTTACGTTTCCTGCCCTGGAACTCATGAAGCTCTTCAAGGTCAGCAAAGCGTTGTGTTGGTGCCTGGAGCCCAGGTTCTTGTCGATCAACTGCTTCACGAAGGAGCTGTTCAGCGCTGATTTGCGTGGGCGCTGGCGCCTTGTTCTTGACCCGTGGGGGGCCTCTTGAGACTTCCATATTTGCCCTAGGTAGAGTCTTATGAATATTGTTGCTGTTCTATTTGGAGCTGTGAGAACATGCACGACCAAGAATGTCGAAAGGACAAACTTCTGAGGTTCAATAGGATATCTTGATACAGCGCTAATGCTAGTGCCCGGTAAGATTCGGCTTGTTTCGCGTTAATTGAGCCTTTATGTTTCTGCCTTCACATTAATATTCCGTGTTGTAAATAAGAGGCGGTGTTCAATCTAGCTTTGCAAAACAGTACGATGACTTCCACCATGACTCCTTAAATCAGAGTACAGTATCGCTCTTCTTTTTCTGCTGAGGTTTGACAATCTCACTGAGAACAACGTCAGTTTCCTGGATGTCGAAGTCTATCTGAGCGTCAGCTCTGTTGCCTTCTTTCCTTTGATACAACCTCGTTAACCTGCAGAGCTGTGACTTGGTCCATGCTGCTCTCGCTCTTGTTGCAAAGCTGCCTGTCACCAACCTAGCAGTAAACCACGATTCGACCGGCCCAAAGGCTACCTCAGCTCTTCCACCACTAACATGGACCTCCCGCCGGAGCTTCTTCAGGAGGTGCTACGGTACCTGCTAAAGAATGACCTTGAGCAGATGCGCCTGGTTTGCAAGGCACTGTCCGAGCTAGTAGCTCCACATCTGTTTCATTCAATCTTCCTTTCTGCTAACGTAGCAGACCTCGAGGACGCCAGGCTCAGTTTGACGCACTTCAAGCGCTACATCAGGACCGTCATTATCTCACTAATGTATCTTGAGACCTTTAGCGAATCCGCCTACCGCTCAGAGGCGGTCGCAGGTTTCCAGCTTGCTAAAGCTACGAGGAACGGTAACCGCTGGCAAGAGCATCTCGACTTTGGGTTCGAAGCATACTGTAGGCAGCGGCAAGAAGCATTCGCTATTTTGTCTACTGGAGAAATCAGCAAGCTTTTCTGCGAAGCGGCAGGCGGTAGTTCAAACATCCACACGGTGGTCTTCACCAACGCGCCCCGGCAAAAGAAACTTACCAAAACTTCCGTCCAAGAGTACTGCCCCATAGCAGCGTGCAAGATCCCTTGCGAGACTCACGAAAACTTTCGGATGATCCCCCGTCTACAGGCGACTGGATTTGGTGATGGCAAACGATCTCTAGCTTGCTCGGTAATCGAGGCTTTCTCGACAACGACTCCCAGCATCAAAGAGCTAACGGCAGAGTTCATTGATGACGACCACCATTTCCTCACTCCATCAGCTTTTGAGATGACTCCTCGTCAAACGAGCCGAACTTCTGCATTTGTGGCCAACCTTACAAAGCTAATGCTATGCCTGACGGTCAATTCACTGGCAGACGAACACGCCATACTCAATAGGACAGTTGCCAAAGTCTTGTCCAACGCTTGCAATATGCGCTGCCTGTTCATTGAGATCGGCTTTCCCATGGGGCTTTACACCGATCAGACTGGTACTACAGCGTTCCAAGCAACACTTGATGGATGCAGTTTCCCAAAGCTTCGTGCCTTCATATTGGCCTTCGGAAGCGCGCGCCAGGATGAGTTGGTCTCTCTCTTCGAAAAGTCCCCACTCATTGAAGTCCTGGTGCTTGATGGCATGACTCTCCAATCTGGCCTTTGGAAGGAAGTCGTAGAGAGTGCTCGGCAGCACCTCCCCATAAAGACGATACAGATGAACCAGCTCTTCGGCGGATTCGAGGAACCTTGGGCAAGAGAAAATCTGGAGTGGATGGACTATTTCCACGACGTGGGCAACTTCATTTTCCATGACGGCCCGAACCCATTCTCGGTCCCAGAAGTCGCACGATATCGTCAAGATCTTGCAAGGGATAGACCTCTGGTTGTGGAGTGCGGAGGTAGATCGTACGAGTACTACTATCCCGCAATGTCCCCTCGGTATTGAGTGATCGTCTATCGGTCCAATGGACACAGGGCTCAGGTCAGTCAATCAATGACAGAGATACTGACTTGCTGGGGCTAAGGAGTGCTATATAGATATCACTTGTTCTCCTGCCCCAATTATCAGCGTGGGATTAGGCTCTCAAGCGTGGCCAGCACATGATGTACCATGTTGTTCTTGCTATCAAGCAACGATGCAATACGGTAGCAAGGTTAGCATGTACCAACAGGTCTTCTGCTTCTCCTTCTTCCCCTTCTTCTTCCCCTTCTTCTTCTTCTTCTTCTTCTTCTCCATGATGCCCTCGTCGGCGTGGTGACTGCATCTTTGCTATCAGTTTTGTTCTCCAATGCCGGCCCTCGGGACTCGACCATTCCAGGATACAATCATCAAAAGGAACCCATTGGCTTCTGCTATAGAACCAAGAATCAGTATAATAAATATATCACGAGCTAAATAGGTATCGAAACCCTGAGTCGTCAGCCTGGGACTAGGGGTCAACGACTGGACTCGAGAAGATCAATCGAGGCGCTTGCTGATTTCTCCGATCGGGGTGAAGACCACCTTGTGATAGGCGAAAATCTCAAAGTTCCGTTCGAAGGGACTTGAGTGTCGTGGTCATCACTTAGTACCGACTCTGTGGCTTGCGGAATCGGCGTGTTTGCCTCCTACAACACTTGACTTTCATCGCCCGGGAATATACTAAATGCCATCGGAACCGGACTTGCGCACGCCATTGCCGTTGCCGGCAAAATTAACCACATTGGACGAAATTGATCCACATCTTCGAGGCATTCATTATCAACAGCACAATGTCCAATTGACAACGCTCACTGGTCCATATCCACGACACCATTTACCTCAAGTTACTTGATTTGAATTTCACTGTCCGCTTTGAAAATATCTTACAACACCTACCCTGTGGGAATGCAACAAAGGAAGTCTCGTGTCCGTAATTTGCCCTATTTAAGGGATCCTTGATTCTTGCGCTCCTCACATGACATCCTGAGAAGTACAGGCCATCGACAACGATTATGTGGTCAAGCAAACAAGAAGGCCTGTCTGTACGTATCCGAGCACATTTCTCTCGACAACGTGCACGGGCTTTCATAAGGTAAAATGAATCACTTAACGCCGCGGCCAAACCCGCTCAATCCACTTCGGCTCATCGCTCGAGCTCAACCACACCATCAACTCTCATTTCATCCCCGTTCCACAATCAAGGATGTGCCTTTTGAGCTCCTCCTCGAGATTTTCAGGAACCTTTTGAAGGATGACCTGATGGCGCTTCGAATTGTGTGCAAGCCATTTGCTGAGTTTCTTGTTCCGCTGTTATTCAGCTCCGTCCTCCTTGTCGCGAACGCCAAGAAGCTCGAAGATGCAAAACTAATACTCTCACACTTCCCTGCTTCGATAAAGACCATCTACATATCCCCAATCAATTATCCCGCTAGAACCCAAGCGAGATATGAAAACGCGGTTGACCGAGGCTGCAGACCAGAGCATGTCCGGTTCCCACAATGCCATTTGGACCTAGGTTACAAGGCTTATTGCAAGCTTCGCAAAGAGCAGCAAGAGATCATGGCGACGCGAGAGATCAGCATAGTTCTGTGCCAGTTTCTGAACAAAGCCCCCAAAGTCTCTCGACTGGCCATCATATCGGCCCCCGAGTTGACCAGTATCGCCCAGGAGGAATTACAAGAGTTCTGTACGATGAACAAATGCGGACTGAGCCTGGAGACGCACTCACTCTTGCGACTACCCGCCGAGACAGCGTCTGATTGCGGTGCGTCATTCGTACCCTCACTACTCCTCGCCTTGTCAACTGCTTCAACGCAAATCCGGGAACTCCTAGCTGGAACCCATGTTTACTCCATGAGGCTACCCGCTGCTTGCCTCAAAATGGATGCGCAACAAATACAGAATCTTTCTCCGGTGACCTCCAACCTCACCAAGCTGGCACTTTCTCTCGATTCCATCTCCCCAGCTGACAAAGGAGTTATCACGAATGGTACACTCGCAAGCGTATTAGCTTCTGCTACTAAGCTTGAATGCTTGTTCTTAAGGACCACCATGGAACGGACTTTGAGTTTTTTTGTCAGCGATTATTCGCCCTTTGAGGATTTATTACAGGGATGCCGCTTTCCGAAACTGAGAAGCCTATTTCTAGCAGGACAAGAGTCTCACGCCAAGAGCTTGATAGAGTTTTTGCTCCATTCTCCTTGTCTTCAGTCACTAGGTCTCCGTTATTACAACCTGAAATCTGGATCTTGGGCTGCTGTGGCCGAGATGCTTCGGAAGCAATCAAGTCTCACGAACATACAATTTTACGAGCTACGGGGAGGTTACATGCCGGACTCTTATATGGAATTCAGAGGCTACGAATGCGAATTCATGCAGAATTCCCTTTTCCGTGGAGGAGAAAACCCCTTCCTGGAAGGTGCCGTTGAACGGTTTATCCAATCGCCCAGTTGGATGCGACGTCCCGACAGCGGAATGTACTACTATGGAAACGCTGAGAGAGACTGGTACCAAGAGGTTTTCAATGTTGAGAGGCTTTAAGAGCTTCAGTGGGATCCTTGCTGTTGGTTTCTCTGTGCGCAACAGTCGTGGTGCTTGCATCAAGGTATGATCTTAACTCCAGCTCTCCACACAACTGATATCACTGATACCGGAATATTACAGGCACCTCCTGCCTTTCGTATGCCAGCATGTCGCGTAGCTCTACTTGCGCAATTACAATGTAGGTCTCTTTGGAGGCCTACGTGGAGCGATGAATTAGTCTCAACTCAGATAGAATCCAATGCTTGCAACCTCTTGAGTACATATCATTCATCTCCCTACAGTGATATGCCATAGGATGTGAAAAGAAGTGATGCACCATTCCTCGGCACTGTTGTTTCGATGACTTTGTAAAGGGCTGAAGAACCAACGGATGCCCATAGCTATAACGGAAAATGTTCAAAGCATTTGTCTTTTTCTCAATCGAACATCCTAAAAAAGGGTTAATCTTCCTTTCCCATTCCATGAGTCCCTGAGAAGTGAACCATGCCAGCGCATGGAATAGAGCCAACGCCGTTATGTTGACCCGTAATGACTCCTGCATCGTATGTCTCTACCAGATGAATCACCTTGAAAGGCCTTCGTATCAATGCCGCAGGCCTGATCATGCGTGTCACTATATAGCTCATCTGCGCGATCAGAATCGATATAAGTAGGTATATACCTCAGAGTGAATGGAATGGAGGTTCCATGCGCGCACCACTTTCACCTCCTACTCTACCTTATCTAGTGTGGCCGAGACCGGTTTAGCGCGTTCGCGATATATCTATTTTACTTCTTGCAGGAATTCAATCTACAGCATCTTTTCTTGTCCCCAAAACTTGATTTGACGCACATCTCTCACATCAGCTACCGCTCCCGAATCCTTCTTTGTACCCTTACTTCATAGCTACTGTGGCGTCTAATTCGCAGGCTGGGCTCACTGAGTGATCATTCTTGAACTTCTGACCTGGCTCCGCCCTCTTCTCATTGAATGTTCTCTGTACATGCACCTCTGTAGTTCACCATAGAAATTGTTCCGTTGCGAAAGGCACTCCTGCGACCTCTTCTTAGCCTCACCATAAGCGTGTCCAATCGACAGCACCGATACCCTACACGCGAGCTACGTCTTGAGCAAGTACTCTGACCTTAGACAACAGCAAAATTACCCTCGGCCTTGATGGAGCTCCCGCCAGAAGTCCTCAGCGATATTTTTCGCGATCTACCGAACTCAGATCTGAAGAACATCCGCCACGTGTCGAAATATTTCCTCAGAGTCACTACCCCAATGCTTTTCGGTACGATTCGCCTTGCAGCTAACACCAGAGCTCTTCAAAATTCGAAGCTAGTATGCCAGTACTTCGCATCGTGTGTTGAGACTATTGTTGTCTTACCCGTAGGCTACAGAGCCTCTGCAAATGCGGCGAAGAAGGAGTGGTACAATCGGAAAGTTCTGACAGGTTTTCGGGAACAGGGTCTTCAGTGTCCTTCGCGTGAAGCCATTGACAAGGGCTACCACATGTATCGCAGGCTCCGCAGTGAAGCCAGCGAGATACTTGGAGATGACGAGATCTACCTGCTACTGTGCCACTTCTTGAATCTGGCTCCTAGAATTCGTAGAATAGTCCTCGCTAATTTCGATTACAAGGATGGCGTCCATGCGAGTGGTCAATCCGCTTTCACTGATTACAACCGCGCTGTTCTTGGTGACGGTATGTATAAGGCCGATGGGATTCTGAAGGATGGACCAGTGAGAAATTTTCAAAAAATTCTCATGACCATTGCTACTGCACAATGCAGCATCAAAGAATTGATCTTCGACCAAGAAGTGGCATTGGACCCCAATGCATTTCAACTGTCGGTGCGTCAACAATCTCACGCGCTTCATGTGCTACCCGCCTTAACAAAACTTCAATTGAGCCTTGGGATTGGGCATATATCGGGTAATACTAGAGAAGGTTTCCTAGAAGCAGGGATATGTCGATTCCTTGTTCATGCGACCAACTTGAAGGCTCTCGCCATCAGCATGGGCCAAGATACCTTGGATTCCTCATTGGATACGAATCCAACGAGTTTTCAGGCAGTGTTTGATGGCTGCGCGTATCCGTCACTGCGAACGCTTATCTTGTCATCATTCGATACAGGGGCGCAGGAATTTCTAAGGTTTCTCGAACGCTCGAAAGTTCTGAAGCACTTGGCCATCGAGGATTGTCGCCTCACCACGGATTCGTGGGAAGATTTTGCGGACGCCATTCGAGCAAGTCTGACTCTGAAGTCGATCTGCATCAATGACCTCAAAGGCGGGTTTGAGGCGCCGCTCATTTCATGGTACGATCGTGATGATCAAATGAATGGATTCTTTTTCAACAATGCGCCCAATCCACTCTCGCACGTTGAGCTGGAGGAATGGTATAGCAAATGTGGGATTGATGATAGAGACCCCCTGGATGCGCACAAGATCGCCTTTGATGAGCACGTACGCAGGCTTTTCTAGCGCTTCTGTGAGACAGATCAACAGGTGGAGGTGTCACAATTCGTCAACTCATAATTGGCCTCGACCTACGTGTCATTCTGCTTTTTTATTCCTCCGCTCACATGGAAGAAGGTGAGCACCGCCGTCCAGTCGTTGACACTACCGGTATTTGACGCTAACTCGCGCAAGCCTTCGAAGCCGAAATAGACCCAGCGCTGGTCGCATACCAGCTCGCAAACCGTGTTTCGGAGACCAGTCAGCAGTAGCAGGAGAACAAGGAGACCAGCACTTGAGAATGGAATACAAGAAACATCATCCTGGAGGACAGAATCACCAATCATGATCAAACCGTCGCAGTATCTAGCACAGAGCATAAACAGCTTGGACTCGGACCTTTCCACACCACAAATTAAGAAAACTCTCCCTCATCCCTCCAATGAATCGTTACAAAATCTTACTTGATCGTTCGGCAAACCCTCCCAAAATCTGGCAGCTCGCTTCCATCGGCGTCTCCTGATCCGCCGACGCGCTTTCCCCGACCGCTCATCCATCTCGTGTGCTGGCACCAGTGCGTGCTGATTTTGCTTCGCAAACCTCATAAAGCCCTTCCTCCCGCTGAAAGGTCTTCGACCGAGTCATTGACACACTCCGAAGTCTTCCAGCTCTGGCGATGGCCCATTATAAGCTCCTCCAATCCATCGCCATCTCGACAACGCTGTTTTGAGAGGGCCTAAAGAAAGAGAGCTGCTGCAGCCGCCCTTCTCTTTGTTGCCGTCACCCCCCCACACATACTATTTCCTCAACTTAGGCACGATCAACCTCGGCAGAATCCAGAACTCCTCTTTTAGTACCATCTAGATCTACGAATGTATCATACTTAGACTCAGAAAGCAAAGTCTTTTGTTACTTGTGTTATGTTGAATGGTGAGTGCACCAAGAGCTTTGAAGTCGGAGTGAAATGGATTAAACGTCATGTTATCTGCTCTCAAAATTTAAAGAGATCGATCGACTATTGTCAACATCTCCTGGGGAAGTGATACAAGTCTTGTTCGATCAGCAAAGATAATTACATACTTTGGAAAGGGGGCGACGAAGTTTCTAAAGGGGGGTGGGCTGCAGCGACATGACAAAAACCATATCATTGAGCCTATGATTTCTCGCACGGATTCGTCGGATTCCAGAGGCAAACGATCATGAGATACGATGGTGTGGTTGTTATGTCAAGTCATTGAATGATTGTTCGTACTCTGTGCCGTGGTGTGCTCCACCAGCTGTACCGATCCTCCTTTGAGCAAGACAGTCGACGACGACGGGTATCCCGATAACAGGCGGATCTCAAGCGGAAATAAATATCCGGGCACAAACACAGTAGGGCTCCTCATCGCAACATGGAAAGCACTGAAGCCTGTATCTTGATGATCATCGCGAAACCGGCTTTCCGGAACAATCTCAATTACTTTGCCAACAGCTTCTTTCACATCCCTGGTAGGAGTAAACAAGATTGGCATGCTGGCTTTGATCTCTCTACTGCTGTTCAGGTCCAGTATGTAGGCTTCCACAGAATAGGAGATCTCACTGTCATGTCCGAATCGGCCAGATGGTGGTAGATGTTGCGGAATCACGTTATCGCAGAAAGCTTGATCCCAATCAATGTCATGTACATGTTCATGTGCAGGATCCGTGGGAAATGCAAGCCAGAACGAGGATTGACGTCCATTTTGTGCAGATCAATGGGGAGATCGTATACTTCTTGATCGTATACTTCTTGATCGTATACTTCTTGTCTTCGTTCCAGAAACTTGACGATGCTTCCATGCGGCTTCCCCTCCGGACCGTCTCGGGCTGTGACTCGAGTAGTGCTGAAGCCTCGAAGAGTGACGGATAACGAGTTGGTGGTGGAATGCGCGACGGGTTCGGAGTGCGAGATGAGGCTGCCTTGCACTACGGATTGAGGGGGACCATAAGCCTGTTCCTATAAGCATTTCAAACATCCTTCTGGAATTTATCTCCGGAAATCTCAAGTGATAATCAGTGCGGGATTTCATGCGATCGCAGAGTGCTGCTTAAGGGTATCACATTGGGTTTTCGGTTAATGAGAAGGTTGGACCTTCGCTATGAAGCAAGGGTGAAGTGCAAATCGATTCGAAATTCTTGCTGCGTAGCAGACAAATTCTCACATAATTGATGTGATTAGAAAGATGGAATTGAGACGCAAAGATCGGTTGATGGAGCGGGGAAAAGTCAAAGATACGTGTTACACAGTAGTAGCCAAAAGTAAATGCACTTCAGTTCTGATAGTGGCGTAGGTTGGAGGAAAACCCAAACAAGGACTGTACCGAGGCTGCTATGGAAGACAGAAAGGTGGATGTTCGCAAGATGCATTCGCAACACCAGCCGATTTTCATATCTGACGTGATAATCAACAAGCCCCGAGCCTGCAGCCACAACGCACCTTCGCTGTATCGTCAGAAAATCTAAGGGTATATCTGCTAGGGTCCGTTTTGGAAAGGGGCCCCCCCAGTCCAGAACCGTGTAGGAGAGGACCAGATGTCGCTTGTCCTCCGTACAGCCCGTATTGTAGACGCATGCACAGCCAAAGCCCCAAAAACGCTCGTCATATGCCAAACCCACCACCCACAACAGGTTCCTTACCATCAGCCCCCCATCTCACTTGCAACATGCGCCAGAGCGTCCAATCCCGGACTATCCCCTTCCCCATCCACCTCACTGCGGCTACTGAGACTCGGTAGCCGACCGCCCTTCGACGTGGTCGTCGGCCGGACATCCTGCATTGCATCCGGCAGCCTCGTCATCTGCCCCGGAGAAAACGAAAGTTCCAACTTGCTGCTATCGCCATCGAACTCGATCGCGGGCGCGTCTGCCATCGACGCAACTGATGAATGGGAGCCTGTGCTTCTGGGTACTGGCCGTCGTTGGCGGGACGAGGCGGACGGGGGCTTGCCATTGGAGGTGGCGGGTGTAGTGGGCGGTGGATTTTCGATGCGAGCCGTTGAGGATTTGTGCGTGCGCTCGTGCTGCTTCATGTTGTCTTTGCGCGTGAAGGCTTTGTGGCAGGTTGGGCAATGTATGTTCTTCTCGCCGGTGTGCTTCTTGCCGTGGCGCGCCGCGTGGCCGGAGGTGGTGAAGGTGTCCGGGCAGGAGTAGCGCACGGCGTGAGGGCAAGGGTACTTTTTTTTGGCGGGCTTGGAGGAGGTGGGCGAGGTGGTAGAGGTGTTGCTATTTGATGGAGGTTTGGTGCTTGACGTTGTTGTGGATGGCTTCGATGTGGGCGTACTATTGCTGGCAGCAGAAGGGAGGGCGGTGGAGGGGGGAATGGCTAGTGCAGGATCTGTATTGGGAAGGGGATACTGCGTCTGAGGCGGGAATGGAGGGGGCTCGAGGCCGGTAAGGACGTCGTCCACTTGGGCATCGGTCATGCGGTTGTTGCTGTCGCGGAGGTGGAAATACGGCGGCCCTGAAGGGTCCTGCGCCTGCGGCATGGCGGGGTAAGTGGACCCGTTCGGAGGGCGTGGATATGTCGAGTAGTACGGAGGGCCATGTTTTGACTGGTCCAGAGGGTTGAAAGGATAGACCGGTGTCATTGGAGGTGGAGTTGTCTGTGTGCCGACGGAAGATATCGAGTCCCACCGGCTGAGTGGCGGTGTGCTTGGCGAAGTCTCGGGCGAAGTGGAAGCGGAGCTAGTGCCTTGCGATGTGCCAGGACGGGGTCGGTAAGAGTACTTGGTCAATGTTGATAACGATGGCAGAGGATGGATGGTTGCGTGGCTGTTGGTGGAATGTTGGTGAGGCGAGTGCTTGGGCGGCGGTTCGTTGAGTAAACTCACCTTCCGCCCGGACGAATTCTCACCAAACATCTTCGCGAGGCCGCCAATTTCTGGACTGCGGGATTGCTACTTATAGCTCTTGCAAAGTCATCAACTTCACAGCGAGCAGTAGCAAAGCCTATTCCTCTATTCGACTGGCGACGCTGACAGCTAATGATGAGAACAGGGTTCGGATAAGTGCAGAACCAGGACCGCGAAGCCAGCAACCTGGTCAAGGAGGATGTATGACAATTCACTCTGAGCGATACGATGTCAGGGCAATGACCAGAACAGAACAGTGCAGTCTTTCGATCGAGTGTCTTGTGATACACAGAACAACGACAGCGGGTTGGCTGCACTTATGAAAACCGGCAGCTCAAGACTTCTCGACGGAAGTGACGGGATGGGAAAGGTGCGCCCTATCTGAACAAGGTGCGTGTCGAGGACGAGGCTTATTATGATCTGGAGGAGCCTGGGCAAGGGAATTACCAAAGACGATCCAGGGTTCACGCCATTCGATCGATGGGGCCGGGAAGGAGAATCAGGGACAGGGCAAAAAGGGTCAAAGCCCATCTCGTCAGGACCCACCTCCACCTCGAATCCCGGAGATGCCTCATGGTTCTCAAAGCTCGTCAAGGAGTCTATTCCGATCTAATCTTACTTCTGCCATGGTTCCCCACTCTCCGGACATGGCATTTTCGATACGATTCCCATTCTTCCCATGTTGCCACCGCTTCGCCAAAAACTCTATTCACAACCCTTGCTCAAAAATAGAATTAGGAAGATTGTTCAGACGATGGTGTTACTGGATGTCCGACGATCGTTATCTCGTACTCCGTACCGCCTGTGGGTCAGGCTTTGCGCAGCGAATTGAACGAGTCAATATTCCTAGCTTGGAGGAGGCATGCCCGCCACTGCTCGCCACTTCTTCCCCTCTCCGGTGCTCCCTAGTCAAAAATTCGGGCAGAGGTCCGCTTCATGCCCGTTGGACGGATGTTACTCCCAATCAATCACTGTTCGCTTCGCGCGCTTGGCTTAGCGTTCCAAGACGTTGGCAAAGGGTTTTCAGGGTCCACTTCGATCAGGGAAACCTTCATGCCACAACCACTTGAAACTCAGACAAACGTTTAGGTCGATGGCTGACAACGCATGCGGACCTATCTTGAGTTTTGGCTTCTCAGTATTGGGGCCCTCGAAGTTTTCTCTTCATAAAGGTTGGCAGACCTCCAGCCAGTGCTTAAAACTTGGGTTGGCATCGGCCGATGAGGGCGGTGCACTAGCACTGTCCTAAACTAGAGGCCTTCTTAAATGCTAACTTGAACGTTCGTGCAGACGTGCCATCGTGAACAGACCCTGCGTCCGCCTGTTCCCCACATACTCGGGTCACCAGAAAATAAGTTAACTACTTGATACGGTTAGCCGGCTACTGTACGGTTGCTGGCCAACTTTCTGATCGGGACACGATCACGCACATGACCCCAACTGATTGATTGGTCGACAAGCGAGCTACTGTCGGCTAACCTGATCTGGTAGTTAACTTATTTTCTGGCGACCCGAGTACTTTACCTCGACCGGCCCTCCACAGCCTACAGGTCTCATTGGTGGCTACTGCATGGGCTCGAAGGCTAGGGAGTAGTCAGGACATGGATCGCATTTTCGGAACATCCGCAATATCGCGCAAATTCGGGCAAGATAGCGGTTTTGGTCGAGTCGTGGCCTTCAGGACCACAGCCAAGACAGCGATGCGCCACTACCTTAACGGATGAAGCATGCAGGGCAGCTGCAGGGTGTCTCATCGGGTCCATGCCTTAGTGAGATGCAGGCTCCTTACGCCCGCTCCGATGAGGAAGTTGAGAACCAACGGAAAGGACGATGTGCATAGGTACTTGGTTTTTGAGAGCGTCAACGGTACACCCTAAAGTACATGCCAACTGCCCACAGCTAATAGCCCATCCTAGACTCACTCCTACGCCATCGTTTAAACCGGCCTCTTCAGCAGGTTGCGAGTAATGTACAAGATCCATCTCGGTAGTTGGATCGCGAATATGCCAGCGACCAGGCATTGAGTCAGGATTGAGCTCAATCCGACCTCGACCGCAAAATGCGATGTCTCGACTCTCGGAGCCATTCCCGCCGCCAAGATGCGAGACGCTCCCAGGGCCTTCGATATCCTATCGTAGAACCCCGCATAAAGAGCAGAGACAGGTGTCATGCGCACAACTAAGTTTACGTCTTGCATGAGCTTCTCTATTTCCTTGCATGACGTTCATCTATCGGGATTATTTATGATCGTCACCCTTTCAACTAGCTTCGCCAAGAGAGATAGTCCTGGCCGGGCTTGTCGTCGCTTTCACGGATTCCGCCCTAGCGAAGCTTTCCGTAAGCGAAGAACTCGACAATCTTGTCGTGGCCAAGGGTGTCGGATTTCACTCAGCGCCATGCGCATAGGCATATATCATGATAATCACCCTCTGTCCTGTCTGTAAAGACGATTATATCTATTGGGGAGCGCTTGGATAAGCAGGAACGGCAACTAGGCGAAAAGAGTATAGAGAGGTAGGCCCCAATTTACACAGGCTCCTCATGGTTTCAGAGTTCTTTGCGGTCACAATTGGTTCCGGCATGATCACCGGTTTGATTCAGAACCATCTACAGAACGCTCTACACGGTCCAACCTCATCAGACATCCTGAAATATGGGTCTCTTCTCCCGCTTGCCACATGGCTCATTGCGGAGTCTTTCTGAAAATCGGTAAGTTCAAAGGACGCACTGGTTCCTTCAGCGGTCATCGCACACTTTTGATACGAATAGCCTCTCGTTCACGTGTATGTACTATGTCGACATAAACGTCATTCTCGGTTGGAGTCGAAAGTGCCAAAGAAATAGGGGTGAGGCACTCTCGTCGATCCTTGATGGGCAAAGAAATCAAATGGTTGAAGTAGCGCTATTAGCAATTTCTGTCTCGCAAATCTGTATCTGGACGCGTGTTCACCTGCGTCTTCGTTGTGCTCTATGGCCCCTCCTTCGCGCCTGCATTGGATTGGCTTGTCATGTCTCGGATGCGGATTGTGGACACTAGTAGGGGAAAGCCAAACACCTGGCATAAGAAGAACTGTAACTGCTTCCATGAAAGATCTGGATCCGGTTTATGCATGACCGCGTTACTGCCTTCCGTTGGCATATGGTTGGTAATCTTAAATCCAGGCCGAGACACAAAGACCTAGTCACCGGGCCCTTTTACAACGTGTGACTGTGGACGTTGGACTGCGAGTCTTCTTCGTGGCTGTAAGAGGCTCTACATCGCTCAGCAGCTGACTACTAAGATTACTGTTAGATCTGGACCGTCACACTTGTGGTCTAGCATCCATAAGTCCACGATCTTGCAGCCATGGCGACTTGAGCCTGGGGCTTGACCCGTGGCCACTTTACCAACAATAGATGACAGACTGCAGTCGAGAAGCTCGGTGTCTATCATCGAGCCCGGCGTAAGACTGCATACTCTTCACCAGCAACAGGCACGATTCGCTGATTCGTGAGCGAGCCCAAACACTGATGGACATCAGGTGAACAGCTTGCGCATTCCACGGGGTCAGTCGCGAATCAGCGCATTGTGTTGGGGAGCTAAATCTCCGTCAATGTTGGCACTCGTTGGCAGATCGAGCGAATTTGGTCGTGCCCCCACATGTGCCGTAACGGCTCCAGAACTTATTCGAACCTTCTTTGCGAGCTACCGAGCTGAAAGGGATCTCTACGGAATCATTAACTGCACGCTATCTCAGTCTAAGTCTGAACGAAGCAATGTTGGGACAGTCTGCTGGCACGGTGGCCCGCTCAGTACAATGCTATACCGCAAGACTGTAGACTACATGGGATCTACTTTACCTCTGTTCTCGCACCCATAGGGTCGTTGAGATCATTGGAATCGACCCTGCTTATGACCTCAAAAGGTAAGAAGGAAATTATTGTGCGAAGTAGCTGGGCCGTGGTGTTGGCTTATACAGAAATCTACCCTGCAAAGCTCAGCGCTCAATCCTACAGTCTGCCCCCTACCATCTCCCAGTCCGTGCGGTGTAACCATACTTCTTTGCTACCATATGACTAGTTCGCTATCAAGCGCTGGTGGCAGCTACGATCGATTCCGGACCTTTCTTCGTGCTCAAGAGGTCTAGCCAGGTGAAGTCACGACACTAATGACTGTGGTCAAGATGGCAGCTAGGGTTCTCGATTTTCCACAAATCGAATGTTATTGCAAACGCAAAATCCGTCGTCAAGGCGCACACCGCAAACCGTAGTCGTCAACACCATGCTCAAGATCTAGGCCTCGATAGCACTTGCTTAGTGTAGATATACAATTCTTCCTCAATAACAAGTTAGAGATCTAATATGAGATTAATTTTTCATTCACTGGCTCTCAAGCTCCGAGGCTGGAACGCCTGATATCTTTTGTGGGGAAACGTACCGTCTTCTGTTATATCGAGAGATCAATGTGAGTCTCCCCCACTCCTCTACCATGATTTTCTCTGTAAGCGTAAGCACTCGGGACGTCTTTTGCAAGGTTGTGTCGCGCACGCTTTCGCAAAAGCTCGCTCGATTGGGATTACTGTCTCTTTAATCCCCTTCTTTCGTCAGACTTCCACTTATGGTTGCACGCCGCAGGCTAGACCTTACTTAATCTTCCATGTACATGTACAAATCGCTCAGTGGGCCGAAGGTGTCTTGGAGCACCAACATTGATGTCTCAGAGTTGCCCACATTGGTATGCCAGCCTCATTGCCAGACACTACGCTGTCCTATCCTTCACAAAGATGACTTTGCTCCTCACTCGCTAGATCTGGCAATAAGGAACTCGCTGCGGAAATTGGTAGGTAGTCAGGTTTCGTAACTCGAAGGCTGATTACTGGGACTACAACTTCACAAGCACCTCGAGCCAGGTTCTGTCTCCAGCAGTATCCAAGCCTGTTCACGGATTGGTTCATCACAACCCCGCTGCTGAGTCTTGGTTCTATAATCGGGCGGCAAGGAAGAGTCCTAGCTCAGTGGCGCAATGTATCCGGCCTCAGGGGAAGTATCCTCTTTGCATTATCTGGAAGTCATATTATCACTATCTCAATACGTTGTCCTCATCCTCGAACCCATACTCCCATTCCACAACCCGGGTGAAACTCCGACAACTCCTCTTTAACGACCGTCCTGGCAGCACGCACTCTCCTTGTCCAATAACGTTTCTAACCCTCATTTCAAATGGACACAGACGAGCATCAACCCCTTTATTTCTAATCCCTCATCTCGCTCCTCATAACGGTTCCCCCCTGCCACACCCCCCACCATCCTTACAATCTCACGATCTCCCGCTATCCCGCACGCTTTACGTTACGAAGAAACAAACTCTCGGCGTCTACACCACCGCAGCTGCTGCTTCGGAACATGAATGCCGCTGAACTCATCTCTTATCTACCCCAACTCTCTTACAACCTTATGCCCCGGCAGGCCACACATCCCATTTCCATTCCCTCCTCCTGTCATCCACCCACCCTCTTATCCCCACCCACCATCAGCCCCAAACGCCTCGTACCTATCTTGCCCCCTCGCAGTTCATCCGCCTCTTCATACAAGCATCCCGCAACCATCTCTCTTTCCTTGCACCCTTCCCCTTTTTCATCCTACTGCATCCCGCACCTGTTTCTATAATTCATTCATTTACTTAGCTTCTATAGCCGGTTTTAACTTTATTCCTCCTCAGCTTATCCTCGCTGTTCTTTCGCTCTGCACTTCTTTCTCGTCTCTCCTCCCTTTCCCTCAGATGGAAAAGCCTTGGTGCTTCGCTTCCTCTCTAGAGATTTGGCTCAGGAATTGGGGTGGTTTGCGAGTGGGGGAGTACAAAGGGGGGGCGAGGTGGTGAATTGTTTGAGAAGGGGCGACGAGAGGCGAGACAGTGGGGGCTTGTGGATTGAACGGGGGGTGGGGGGGCCTTACTGGTGAGGCAAGGACAGACGAGACAGTGGGGACTCGTGGGTTGAATGGCGACGGTTCACTTGTGAGGTAAAAAGCGCTATGATGAGGGAGGGTGATACTTGTGAGGTAGGAAGTGCTATGATGAGGGAGGGAGGGCTCAGGTGCCAGGAGGATAGAGATGTAAGTAGAATTTGTATTGGAATTATGCATGATTAGATCCAACGGCGAATCCCTATATCTACAACCCCCCCTTCTTCCATCTACATTCATAACATCATCTACCCAAACCCGCTCACCCATACTATCTACCCACAACCCCCCCCCCAAAACCCATCACAGAAACAAGGCAATCCCCACCTCAGAACAACCCCCCCTCCATCTCCCCATCCAGCACCCTCCTCGCACTATCCAGCCTCCGTCGCCACACCCTCCCCTCATACCCCTCCGCCGCCCTTACACACTTACAAACTATCGCCAAACTCCCCACCAACCTCTCCACCATATCTCTATCCCCCTCGCTGAGCACCCGCGCTTCATCATCCTCATCAGCTTGCAGAGCCGCTTCCAGCAACGCCATTAGGTTGGTGGATGCCATTGGGGTGGGGGATGGCTGCGGTGCGCGGTAGGGGGAGGGGAGCGAGGGGATAGGGTTCGCGGCCATGGTGGCGTGGCGTTTGGGGCTCGGGGCAGGGCGGGGGTGGTGTTTGCGCTTGAGGTGGTCGGGCTGCCAGGCGCCGGCGATGGGGTGGTGGAGGATCCACTCATCGTCGCTGGCGGAGTCGGTTTCGGCGTCGGAGCCCTTGCCTTCGGTGGCGGTGGCGTAGGTGGCGACGGTGGAGATGGAGGCGACGCTGCCGTTGCGGGAGTGTCCGTGGCCGTTTTTGTGGTTGGGGGTTGCTCGCCGGGGAATTGCTTCGGAGGTTTCGGAGCTGGAGGTTTCGGTGGTGGGGGGCTCGGAGGCGGTGCTGTTGCTGTGGCTGGGTTTGGTGGTTTCGACGGAGTAGGTCGAGCTGCGGCTGCTGCTGCGGGAGACGTCTTTGCGCGCGAGGGTGCCGGTGCCGCTGTGCAGGAAGAAGTGCTCGTAGTCGAAGGCGTCGGGGCGGTCTTCGTGGCGGTCGCCGAGGGGGGAGGGGGAGGTTTCGTGGTAGTCGTGGTCGCCGTAGAGACTGTCTTCTTCTTCTTCGTCTATCCCAGCGATGCCGGAGTCTGGCGGCTGTTCGTCGCCTTGGTATCCGGTCCCTTTGGATGGGCTATGTTCTGAGGCTATGTCTGGTTCGGAAGCTGATCGGTCTTCGGGAGTCTCTGTAGCATGCCTTTCAACTCGCATGGTTGTGTTGTTGCGAGGTGTCAGGTCGAGATCTGGTTCGTCACGCTTGTCCTCCGCCTCTGGCGTGTTTCTGATTTCCGACTTCTCGCTGGCTGGTAAGCTCCCTTCCTCTGCAATTGCACCATGTTTTTTAGCATAATCGCGCGCATCACTTGCGCTTTCTGTGGACGCCTGTGACTGAGAAGGTGCGGCATCACTGTACCATTGCTCCGCCGCTGTGAACGGACTCGGAGTACGTAAGCTTTGCAGACTACGCCTCCGCATCGAGTCTTCACGAGCTCTCTTCTTCAGAGACGAGATCTTGCCTTTCAAATCCTGCATCTGATCACGTAGATCCCGCATCTGCGTCGTCGAGCGCGCTCTTGTCAGTCCCTGTGCAGGAGGATTCTGAGCATCGAACTCGGAAGCCTTTGTTGCTCGACCTAGATTCTCGCTTGACGGCTCATTCTCCTCGGAAATGCGACCATTGGCAAGAATAGGTTCAAATGATGCAGGAGCGGGCCCATCTTCGTCAAGCGCAGGGAGGGAGTAATTGTGCCTGTGAGCATGACTGGTATTTCGAGTGAGGCCGGTCCAAAACCAATTCCTTGAGTTCTCTGGACCTTCGTCCTCGGATCTCTCTATTGTTGTAGGGCCCATTGCACTCGATGATTTCGGTGCCTGTGTTCCATCCTCTTGCCGCTCATTGGAAGGAGTATTCAGTGTCGAGGGCACCGAACTCTCGCTGAAGATTCTAGCATGCCCTTTATTACTTCCCGCTGAGGGTGGAGTGGTGGCTTGCCGGTGCTTAGAAGGCGATGAATTACTCTTGGGTAACGTGTACATAGAGATTGGCTCTTTACTATGGTTCGTCAAAGATGACATAGACGACGAGGGCCTGCTATGCAACGTGCTTCTGGCGCGATTGAGATTTCCCTCCATATTCTGGAGTAGTCAGCGCCGTCCATTGAATACGTGGAATCTTCGAGGAAGCTCACAGTGAGTCGCTTCTTAGCGTTGGCCAGTATATGCTCGGCTCTAATACTCATCGCTGCGTGAGAATAAGGATCATCGTCCTCCACGTCAGGCGGTGCGCTGAACCCATTCTTCTCGTTGTCCAGCGGAGGGAAGCCGTATTTTGGCCGTCCCAAGTCCAAAACGCTCTCATGTGAACCTTCCGAGTACGGGCTCGTTGCGTCTCCATCAACTAAGCCCGAGAAGTCCCGCCACTGGCGCTCCGCACCTTCATCCAGCATTGCGGTTCCTGCTATGGGTATGGCGTAGGCGTCGTGGAGGATAGGAGAGGATGCGAGCACCGAGAACCCATTCGTTCCATTCGGAGGCGTTCGATTGTCTTTCGACCACCCATGCGCATCTGGCCAGACATCCTCCGCCTTTTTGGCCTTGCGGAACTTTGACCGTTCGCCGTTGCGAAACCAATTACGCACGGCGCCCTTCATTTGGTCGACGCCCTCTGTATCGTCGCTGTGTGCAGCATTGGTGATGTCAAGGGGTGGGGGCGACGGCGGGCGCTGAGTTCGTCTTGGTGTGGAAGGATTCGAGCTGGGCGAGGGAGCATCATACGGCAAGATCATATCTGGATTGGTGAGTGTAGGCGACGGAAGACCCGAAGGCATGTGGGACATGGACGATTGCATGCTGAGGGCGAACAGTGCTCAGCAGACTTTGCCAAGAGCTCTGCAGATGGTGACCCGAGCGTTTCAAGGTTGACCGTGTGGAAGCGCAAAAGTGGCGTGGTGCTGGTCAAATCGGCGACCTATGTGGGGGAAGAGAATGACTGGAGATTTACGCTCATTGAACGATAAAAAGCCATTGGAAGGAGAGACAGAAGAGCAGAGAAGGAGATGATAGAGCGAGTACTCTAAATCATACAGAAATATCATCAGCCAAGGAGAGAAAACACGAGCTCGGCCGGCGCAAGTACGACTCTAGGTCTGTACGACGACCCAAATGCAAGATTGAGAGATTACACCCACTCGGCTGTTGAACGATCCCTGCAGGTCCGGTGTTTGGCTGCATAGGCGCAACCATCACTTACCCGACGCTTGTCGCCAGAGGAGTTTAGCGACATTAAGGTAATATACTTTGGCCTTGGAACAACCAAAGCTTCAAAGCTTCAAAGCTTCTTGAGAAGCTGCGAGGGCAAGTACTAAGGTACTCCATAGCATGGTTCATGTCGGTCAGGTACGATTGAAACGCACGAGCAGACACGGGGGATTGAGGAATGATAAAGGAGGAGCTAACGACAATATTTTATTAACTTTGAACAAGCATGGGAAAAAGGATTGGATGCGGTAGCTTCGTTATTCTTTAACGCTTGTTGTGGTTATCAAGTTTCTAAAGTATTCTCCGCTTCAATAGATCTTCAGACTCGGAAGGACCCGAATCTTCTCGAGTTGATTTTTCAAGCCATGAAGCATGAAGTAGTGGACGATGCTCTGTTCTCTCTCGAAGCTCCTAGCTTCTCGAGCTAAGAGAGAAGGCTGCTGTGCTAGCATTGTTCATCCCACAATTCCGAGCTGATAGGTCTTTCTCCATTTGGCGCGGGACATCACAGACATGTTTCATTACAATTGCTGAACCGTCAAGCTCCTCGAGATTTCTCGGTTTTTCTACATGACCAAGATGGGGCCCCCGTACTTGCTGAGTAACAGCAGGAGAGCTGTTTGAGACGGCTTACATAGCGCTGCTATAACCTTGTGGGACGGGTGTAGTGATGGGAAAGTAGTAGTAGGTATTGGCAGGGAGGCAATAGATCTTGGCTTTCCTTTTTTTGATACCGCAAAAGGCATCAACCCTTAGCTAGAGCAGTACTTGTATCCTTCCAGAGGGTCAGGCTCTGCGCTTCAGACTTCCAGCTTCCGGAGTAGTAATTGAGAGCCCTTGTTCCCTGCTTCTCCAGCTTTGGCTAGCTGAATTTTGCCCTCCTTCAATCTGCATTTGAGGGTTTCGTGCTTCGAGAAGTCTGCTGCCTCCCAAAGTCCGACAACGACGAATGAATTGCCACCTGTTGCCCATGCAAGTATATCGTCCCCTATATATTTGAAAAGGACTTCGTGAAATTTCAATGGCGGTTCGGTACGATCAACCGTTTTGGTCTTGGGATTGAATCGACCACCTTGTACAAGCGTCTTCAGCATTCTCCCCGAAGCAGGCGAGACTAAGGCTTCTTTGACTTCCGGACTGCCACCAGCAAGTTCGGCGACTGCATTGAAAGCCCGATCCGAAGGGCCAGTAGCGCTGAGTAGGATCTCACTTATGAACTGACAGCCAAAGCTCGTCTGAACCAAGCCCTCCGCGTGGTTTTCGATGAGAGAAAGGAGTGGTGGCGACAGTGCAGCAACCAGCTCTTTGCGTCTCACTGTTGCGTCCTTCTTCGACGTTGAGGCGCGTATAGCATGAACTTGATCAAGCAATGCTCGGTCTTCATCGGGCAGAAGCCATTTAGCATTTCCAGAGAAAGGATAGAGAATTGTTATGCGACCTGTAAGGTCTACGATGGATGTGAGAAGATTTTGTTGAGACTCCTCGGTTGCTGTATCTTTCCCTAGAAGCTCAGGAAATATCGACTTTGCAACGAGGACGGTATCATCAATGACGTCGTAAGCCGTAAGAAGTACCTGGTGACCGTTCACATCATGCGCTAGCATCTGGATCGTGTCCTTGTAAGTTTTAAGAATGATTTTGCGATCCTTTGCGTTGCTGTAAGCGAGAGCTAAAGAGACAACGCGGGCTCCTGATTTGGTGAAAGCGAGGTTCTTGAGGAGATCACCTTCCTCGTCACCCTTGAGGAGCTCCACAAATTCGGTGGCTTCTGGCCCCCCGGGCTGAAGATTGAGGTAGTACTGAAGCATCGCATCGTGCAGCATAGTGAATCCAGTCGTCTTCTTCTGTAGGCATTGGTTGATGAGGTCGTGCAAGGCATGCATGACCGGCTTTCTCTTCTCAGGCTGCGCTGCCAGTATCTTCTGCAAATCTGCAGACAAGTTTTCTTGACCCTTGGTCTTAAATAGGGCGAATTCTGCGCCATACCACTCTCTCAGAAGTGTGGCCTTCTGCTGATGGGTCGCAGCACCCCGATAAATGTCGTCCAATATCCAGGATGCTTCAGGATGCTTTATCAAACGCCGCACATGGCCATACAACTCAGGCACAATGATGTCTCGAATCTCCGCATCGCCATGGACAAGTAATTTTCCGATCAGGAATTTAGCATATCTACTCTCAGCCAAGCCTCTGTATTCGCCTTTGAGCTCTCTGGCTATCATCTTCCTTTGGTCGATGTTGGCGTACTTCAGCGCTGTCTGAACAACTCGTACGGAGTCATGCTTCAGCACAAAGTCTTTGATATGGCCTGAGATAATATCGAACAGTTCGGCTACGAGTCTTTTCCGTTCTTCCAATGGCACATGTGACTTCCTGCGTAGACGCTCCCAAAGTTTTTTTGAGCGGGCAATTGAGTCCGCATTGGGTTTCGATGCTTTTCGCTCTTGGGCAATAGCTTTTTGCTTCGCATGGGACTCTCGAGATGATGTACCTATAACCATTTTAGCTTTATCTTTTCTCAAAAGGCTAGTCCGTGACATTTTCCTACCAGTAGAGGCATCATTTGAGCCCTTCGCAACCCCCTTGCCTTTAGGGTGCTTTGCATCTTCTTCATCTGCAACTTTCTCTGCCTTACTCTTTGTCTTAGATGTCACCACCGTCACCTCTTCCTCGTCATCCGAAGGCCAGCTGATACCGTCGTCATCCCCACTTTGTTCCGTGGTATCCGACTCGGCAATGGGATCTGAATCTGTCTCTGCTTCGCCTCTTTCCTGTGCGCTGGGTCCAAGTATGGCAGCCTCGTCGGTCGACGAAGAGTCCACACCTGCCTCTACATCGCTGCTGGTGCTAGCTTTCGATACTATAGAAGATTCTGCATCGTTTCTTGATTCTGGCGGCAGGGCCAGGGTCTTCGGCTTCTTGACTGCTGCGATCTTCTTCTTGGCCTTTTTCTTCGCAACTGCTGAATTGTCTCGAGCGTTTGGAGCTTCTTTTCGCTTGATGCCGGCCATTGTACTATTGTCGAAAGAATTGTAGGGAAAGGTTTAGGAGGCAGAAGTTTGTGTGCGGAGCGGGTTGCGGAGCTCAAGCGGCGGATTTTTTTTGGCCCCTCGGGGGGGGGGGTAATCACGATTTTTTTTTCTGCAACTCTGATAGGGGGCCCCTTTCTATTCCAGCTTATAGATGCATCTTGAGCACTATTTGAAAATTAGTCATTGCCATTTGGTAACTACGAGACAATTCCTTCCATTACTGTTATCTGCTCAATTGTGCTTCATCCAAGCAAGCAGACGCCGCCCCCATCATCCAATGCACGTGGTTAGCGAAGGTTCATGCTCCAGAACAAGCTGGTTCATGTGCCCATACTCCTTCCCCAAGCTGACGCCGTTAACGACATTCAGTCATCATTCGCCCGTGCAATACTTCTCGTTGGGAATCGCAACATTACCATTCATTACAGCGTCATCCGTATCGTGTCCTCATGCGCCACTCTGGTCGAAAGTCGTATGCTTATCTGATGACGCCGTCGTCTCCCCCATCGTTCGCTGGTTTCTCAATGTTCGCCAACTCCGCCCCTGTTCCACTCTGGCCTCGCTTCCGGCCGGGAAGATGAAACCCTCGATGGCTCGAGCCAGGTCGAGCATTGTCTGCCGTGGGTTGATTCTCTGAGTTATCTGCGAACCGTGCAAATATACCTCTTTTCTTCGGCGGCTGTTTCGCCTCGTCGTTCAAGCCTACGTCCTCGAAACCCTCTTCATCGGCCGACTTGGGCGGCTCGAAGGTGTCCGATCCATTGGCTATCGGTCGCGTAAGCCGTTGGAGTCTCGAGTCTAAGCTTTGACGAGACCGGGAGTCTGAGCTTTGACGGGGCGTGGTGGAGTCTTGAGGATATTGGATCGGAGAACGGGCCGAGATGTCCTGGAGCGGCTTGTTAGCAACGTGATGTTGATTTGGAGTGGGAGCATCGTACGAAGGACCTCCTGTAGGAATCAAATGATTCTCGTGATATTGAGAAAGGCTCATTTTCGTTCAGCAGACTCCGATGATTTGATGAATTCGTAGTAGATGTAGGCGACCGTTGCCAGAAGCTCTTTCTTTCTGGAGGGGAAGGCTATACATCGTCAGTAAAACATTGCTAGATTGGTTCAATTGTGTACAGGAAGATAGACGCCACTATCATTGACCACTGCCTACAATTAGCTTCTTGTAGTCACGGCATGTAGGTACGCGCTCTGCCAGCGCAAGCCGGAGGCTGACCACTCAACTTGTACTCCGCCGGTTCCTCCCTTCTGCTTTTGATGCTCAATGATGATGATGCCCTCGAATCTGCATATGAGCCCCTCTGCGACCCTTTCTCCGAAGGATTGGTTGACGCAGGGCGGAGGTTCTCATCTTGCACTGCATTAACGCCGTTGAGAGCAGGAGGTTTGCGGCCAAAAGGGTTGCGGAAAGGCGCCATTGTAAATAGAATGGAAGCGACCTATACTGCTATTTTCTGCGCGATAATTTGCTGTATAATGGAATGCCAATTATACATTCATGAAGATCAATATGCTCGAGTCGCAAGAAGTGGCATTCAATGACGCTGCGCAAGCGGCTGAGTCCTCCCGGCAACTTCTACTCCCGCCATGGGTTGTGCTTTCCTGATCTAGAATAGGTCCATATCAAAACCACCGAATCAAGTCGATGATGATGTCTCGTTGTTAAGAATTGAAGACTATTCTACATATAGACAAAGGATGTCTGTCGTATCAATGGCTATGATGTCTTACTCAACGCAAAGTTGTTCCATTAGTCGTGCTATGCCTTACTCCCGTCAAACTACACACCCTATGGAAGTGGAAGAAAAGCGAAAGGATATGCCGTTCAAGGAAAGGATATCATATACCATGTGACCCTGGGCCCCCATAGCTCATATTCCGTGCGTACTCCGATTGCCTAGCAACCATAAAGAAACCGTACTTCCTCAGGGCTTCGTTGTTCGCGCTGGAACCCTCCTCCCAATGCCATCAAACCTATTGGACTCGCACTCGTCGTCGGTGTATGGCCCCGATACTCAGTACCATTGCTGTTCCGGACCCATTGGAGGCGGTGGTAGACCTCCGGCAGTGTAAGGGTTAGCATCGGCATAGTGCGGTCCATTCCAGTAAGGCCCAGGCTGATATAGCCCCTGAGGATAACTTCCCTGTGTCAAATTCGGGCTCGAGTGTGAGTAAGCGATGGGATGCGCATTGTTGCTTGGAGGTGGTGGAGGTTTGTTCCTCTCCTCCATCCGGTCTTCTAACTTCATCAATCTCTTCTCACGCTTCTCTTGCCTCTCCTTTTCGAACTCATGGACCTCGTCCCTCTTCTCTTTCATCTCTTTCCATTCGCCGATCGCACCTTTGATACCGATTGCGGCAATGCCAATGCTGGCGACGTCCTGGAGTCGAGCCTTGTTCTTCTTCTTCCGCGCTTCTTGGGGAGACATTTTGCCTTCCAGCACTTCTTTGTGTCGTACATTTCGCATGTGGACAGATTGATACACACTGTGAGCGGCGTGAATGGTTGCGACGGTCGCGGCGCCAGCCGTGAGGTATTCTTTGCCACGCATCTTCTTCCGTTTAACCTCTTCATCTGAGGAAGAAACAGTATCTGAATCCGAATCGGAGTCGGAACCGGAACCGGAACTCGAGTGAGACCTAGATAGAGAGCTGTTACTGACGCCCTCGCCTCCTTCACCGCCACCACCACGAAGCCTTGGTTCTTTTGTGCCACGTCTAGAGTGATAGTCATCATCGTCGTCATATCCACGACGTGAGCCACGATCGGTTTTCTTGTCACCGCCTATACCAAAAGCAGCCATCCCTTGCCTGGCGTAATCGCTGACGCTCTTGCTCCGTTTGGGTCGCCGCGCATCTCGACTGTCGTCGCTATCATTGTCGCCTCTGCGGCCCCTCGACTTTGACCGAGCGCGGTCTAATAAAGCTTTGCCACCCGCTGCTGCAGCTCCAGCGCCTAGGAGTTTCTCCAGCATATTACCTCCACCACCACCATCACTGTGGCGGCCGCGGTCGCGAGATCGTGTGCGCGATGCGGAACGATCTCGTGCTCCATTGATCAACCTGTTACCGGCGAGACCTCCGATGACCGCCTCGATCGTATGTCGTGTACTTTTCTTGTTGGGATCCTTGTCGCCGTTGATGATACCATCGATACCGCCAGCACCAATTGCCGCTGTAAGGACACGCTTTCCCTTGTCGCCTGTCCAGCCACCAGGTTCCTTCCGGCTGCGGAAGGCCTCAGTGGCGCCAGCGACCAAGGCAGCTTTGACTGCTTGTTGGATTTTCTTTTGTTGATCGACTGGGGATCGAGCACGAGTGCGTGAACGTGAGCGAGATGATGAAGAGTACGACCGGCGACGCCGATGGCCTCCCCGGTCTCTGTCCCGATCTCGAGGTCGGTCACGTCCGCCGCCTGCTGCAGCCCCGGCAAGACCGCCAATGCCCAGAGCTGCTAGAGCTTGCTCACCAACGGATTTGCGACGCTCCGGAGGTGGACTTTCGGACTCGGGTGACGAATAGTCTCTACGTCGATGGCCTACTTCCTAATTAGGCAACTTTCCCTTATCTCACAAAGGTTTTCTTACTTTTCTTCCTCTTATCTCCCCTGTGCCGTCGATCATCGTAATGGTCATCATAATCGTCGTCATCATACCGTCCTCGGCCATCCGACCTTGCGCGTCTCGTACTTTTCTTCCCATATCCAGCGCCTCCTCCTGGAGGAAACTCGCGGCGCACTTCCTCTATCGATTCATCACTATTCTGGCGTCGTATCAACGCATCCCGTCGTGCTGCAACAGCTGGAGGTCCTCGAGCTTCGATAATCTCTTCTTCCTTGTAGCCTCCCCGACTGCGGCTCTTATCTCGACGACGGTCAGACTTGCGTCGTGGGGGTGACTCCGAGGAGTAGTCGTCGTCTGAATAGTGACGAGGCATTGCGAAAGCGAAGCGAGCGACTGTGAGAAAGGATGTTCGGGCTCTGTAGGTAGACGTGAAAAGTAGATCAAGATTTCACGATAAGAGTGATCGTAATTGGTCGGATTGCATCAAACGCTGAAAAGGTGCATGAAGATATGTAATCAGGTTTTTTGGTTTTGCGCGAACGCTCGTACACTGGTTTCCTTTGGAGTGAGAAAGATTCCTGATATAGAACTTGCGGCTTAACGAGACTGTTGATGGTATGCAGCAAGGTGAATGCGCAACCCGAAGCAAGATTTCGATGATCAATGCATGTGAAAACCTGCGTAGCAATTGGCGCTCAGAAGCACACTGCGACGTCGAGCCCTGCTGTTGGGCGAAGCAGCTGGGAACGATTGGGGGATACGTCACGCTCCGAGTTATAATGGGCCAACCCCCCTATTTCAAGAATCTGTCGCCTGTATCGGGTTTCAGGCGACCGAGCGTGATTTTTCTTGACCTCAGACTGTGTTCGCGTCGACTGATGATACCAACAAATCGTCCTTCTGCAATTTAAAGTAACAATGGGCTCCTCAAATATTGCAACGATTGAGAAGACTGATTGGGGAGGATCTTCGATGAATTTCAAGCAAGATTCGAGGGCGCATGGACTTTCCGATCAAACCTGAAATGCCGAGAACGCACCGTCCACATTGTCAGCCACAGCCTAAAATAACCCTGGAGCCCCGTGTTACCTGGCACCGACGTGGACAGGATGCTCTCGGACAGCATCCATCAAAACGAATACGAATATCCTCGTCGCCGGTGCATTCGCAGTCTTCACCGTTGATCTCGTTGTCTACCTTTTAACACCATCAGAACCCGCTTCAAATCCCCCGAAAGCAAGCGGCTCTTCCCAAATGTCTCCACGAACACCGTCAACCGCGCTCTCTCTAGAGGCCTATATCAAGGCACTGTTAGTAGGGGTATTCACGGTTCTCCTTTTCTGTTTGTGACATCCCGAGATATCCTGGAAGGGTCCTCCTTAGGAAACCCTGAACTTCCGCGTTCTGACAAGCTATGTTCACGGAACAGGATGTGTCCACCAATCAACATATGAACTACGTGTAGAGGAGAGTCATGATAAGCTTAGAAAGTTCATTAACACCCTTTCCCATTGCATCTATCTAAAAATCTGGCTCTGTGCTGTACAATAGCACACTGGCTTCTCGCCGTTCTCAGAAAGCAGAAAAATGCGGCCGCAGTAATTCAAATTGGTAAATTGATCCTCGAGCAAACCTTTCAACCATATTCAGTCCTCCAACCCTAAGTGCCTGGTTTCGCCTGCAACTCCAACGTCACTTGGTCCAGATATGGGATAGCCACTTTACCACCAACTTTATAATTATTCTGACAATCAATATTCAAGTTGTTCATCGCATCTCCAAGTTTTGCGCAATCAGTGCACTGCTGGGAATGTCCAGTTGGTCCACACAAACTGGCCATAACGCTGTTATCCATCATGACCATTGCGCAATCTCCACTCGTACTGGTACAGCATTGGCCGGTGCCCGCCGTCGTTAGCAGGAATGCCAGATCCTGGGTATCGGAGAGAGGGTAGGTATTGGTTTGGTCGCACTCAGGATTGGCCAGGGATTGCGGTTGGCTTGCAGCTGTGGGCGCAGAAGAAGCGGCGTTGCTGTCATCGTCATACCCTGTTGGGGGAGGAACGATGTTTGGTGATGTACCTGCCTCGTAATCGTGGCAGGCTTGGCCAGAATCGTCCCGTCTGAAAAGCTTCGAGCCTGTTGCTGGGTGGATTTGCTTCCTCTTTGTGAAGTCTCCGGGGTCCACCTGCGTAATTTTTTCTACGTTCTGGTTGGCCCTCAAGGCGTCAAATTCCACGCGTATCCAAGTTGTTTTGCAAGCGACCTGCCCTGGATTTGCTCCGTCGATAGAGAGAGGGAGAAGGAGGAATACTTCGCCTGAACTTTTATCTGCGAAAACCGTGCTAAGATCATCGATGAACCGTCGATAGTATTTATCGGTCTTAATGTCATCAGTGTTACCGTTGCTGTCTTTGACGGTTTTGGGCTCGTCATAACCGGGTGAGATCGTGAATTTGGTGTCACCGACGACGTGGACTGACTCTGATTTTCTGAAATCTCTGAGTTGTTGCGAGGTGGCGCCTCCTTTGGGTTGCATGAGGGTGTAGAAGAGACTTTTGTCTTTCGCTGTCGTTACACTTGGAGGGATGTCGGCCTTTTTCGGATAGGGATAGTCGTCAGGGTAAGTTGGGTCGTCTCGTGCGAGTAGGTGAGATGGAGAACGGTTGCCATCTTTGAGAGCCACTGCTGTGACCAGTCTCATTGCAGCCAGCACAAATGCTAGGAATAGGACGAAAGATCCGCTAGGCCGTGTAAGTCCCGAGCTGGCATGTTGAGAGAAACGCATGATTGTTCTTGTGTGCAGTACAGCACTAGGATAGCAAAAAAGATTATGAATGAAGAATTTCTATTGGAAGATTTCAGGTAGATGAGTAGGCTTCGGCCGTAATGATATGAATGGAAAGGCATTTTGCTTCGACGAAGCCGACGTTTATATAGAACTCACGAGCTGTGCTTGTCAAACTCCACGCGTAATGCTTCGTCCCAAAATAATCTCGGACAGAGCATCGCCATAGCTAGAAGGAACGTTTCCATCCTCAGGGGCAGAGCAATAGACAAGTGACAGCCACCAGGTCTTTCTTGAAACAACCAAAGCTCCTTCAAGGACGTCGAAAGCAGTCGCAAAGATATTCCTCCAACCATTTAAAACTAGACAGCCAGTCATACTACATAAAGCCATGATACATGGTTGATGAAAAGGGAAACACAGCAAGAATGGACATGGCGGATTTTGATGCCATCGAGCGGAAACTTGAAACGCTTTCCATTGAGACTCATGCCACACACTCCAAACTATGATTCCTAATAGCGTCATGTGAGACGACCTGTAGGTGTTGCTCTGATACCGCCAAGGATTGCTACTAAGTAGAAAGAGACTGCGAAACATATACTGTACCGACTATAGTGAAAAGGCCACGATACATGGAGCTTAAATCACATTGTTGTCAAGCAACACCGACAAGTCAAGTGACCAGCTTCGACTATTCTCATCATTAACGGTGCCACCATTATGGTAGTCCAACAAACAACACTGCACATAATACCTTACTTCGCCGTTCTCTTCCTAGGGGATCGCAGACAGGCGCTTCACAGCGTTAGAAGCAGGGACTAACGACAAGCAGGTGGCCTGGCCCCTTGCTGAGCCTGGTCCAACCGCCGATAGCCACAGCTGGTGACAGCGTTGTTTTTATTTCAATTAGACGATTGTGTATTTAAGCGTGCTCGGTCACCTTGCTGAATTTAGCACCAACAAGTGATATAAAACTAATGCCCAATAAGCATGAGGTCTGAGTACTGAGGCAAGTTGCATAAAGTAGCCTCCACTGGGGGTGAATTCCTCCGAGAACGTGGTTGACAGAGAAGTGGGGCCCATGACGGTGATTTACGTTCACGTCCTACTCTGACGGAAGCGAAGCTATTCTCCTTATAATGAAACACGATAATGTTTGAGACTCAATCATCGTTCTCAGCTTTTGCGGCCAAGGCAAGTCTAATCACTGTACCTCTGACCTCCTTCCATCATCTTGACCAATGAATGCTATTATGAGTTCATAGCGTTGCATCAAAGGAGGCTCGTTGATGTTGTTAATTTCGAGATAGGATTGTGCAAGGATCCCAAGCTGGGGCTCAGCATCAACCCTGTATGCCAGACATAGAGTAAGTATCATACGGCTCGGCGCTTTTTGGTCCTGTAGGATGTAGGATGTAGGATCCAGCAATAAGGCACAGCCTGCACTACGAATCAAGCTTCCTAAATTTCCGAACTCTACCATCCCTATTTTACGCCACCTAATCCCGAAGAAAAATTACAGGCAGCAACGCACAGCCCACACTGGACATACCCTTCGTGGCGACGCAAGATATACCTGTCTTACCTTCACTGACCTGTACTCACTGACGCAACCATCTTGCCACAGAAGCAAGATCTGATCAGACATTTCGCAAGAAATCTAACTCAGGCATCCTGTGACGACTCCCTTACAAGAGTTTCCCAGTGTAACAAGGCGCAAAGGCCACCCGAATAAATCTCGATGCCAATTGCCTCGCCCCCAAGCGCTCTTCTCGCTCCCATTGAGAACAACGAACTCGCAACTCTATCCTCTGCGATTGAAATATCTGGCTTCCCAAGCTTGCCAATCTTGAACGAGCTTCTCGCCCACGCCATCCGCCACAATGCCACCGAGACAATTCCATACCTAGTATCTCTCGGAGCGTCTCCATTATCGCATCCATCTTTTGACCTCCTCTACACATCTACCGCCTTCCCCTCATTTCAATGCCTAGTCGAAACCGGCAAATTAGATATCAACATAGACCTCGAAGCGATCGGTACATACCTCATTTTGGCAGTCAAACGAAACAATAAATCTCACGTCGAGTTCTGCCTCAAGCATGGCGCGGATGCCAATCAGGGTACATATGCATTTCGTTGGTCTGCGCTGGCTACTGCAGCTGAGTATGATGCCGATCTCGACATTGTGGACTTGTTGATCGCGGGTGGGGCAGATCTAAACAGCAGTGACGCTTTGCACACTGCAGCGGAGAAGGGCCGTTACGAAATGGTGAAGTTCCTGATAGGGAAGGGTGCAAATGTGAACGAGGTCGGATTTGAGTATTGTCTTAGTGACAGCAAATATGATGAGGCTGGTACTGCGCTGCACTTTGCGGTGGATGCCAATAATACTGAAGTTGCGAAGCTTTTATTGGAGAACGGCGCGGATGTTGCGATACGCGATGTGAAGGGCCGAAATGCGATGGAAAGGGCGACTGAAAAGGGCATGGACGATATCAGGCTGTATCTTGACAAGGCTAGCAGGCACGGCTAGTAGAGCACCAGGACCTACCTACATCTTCGACGGACTCATTGAGGATTTGATTAGCTTATCGTCTCGAGCACTGATCAAGCATGCGAGCTTTCTTTGCGTGTCCAATTGCGCATGGAAAGAGAAAACCCTCTCTGGTTGAAATTAGTCAAGGAGGTCATGATAGTGATATCTTTTCACGCGTCATTGCACTTTCATAACTCCTGGCATTTCTGGACCTTTCTGACGGCCCGCAAGCCTGACCTCTGAGATCATTTATTATAAGCATGACTTCATATGGGGCCTTTAAAGGATGATATGATACCCATTACCGATCCATCATCGTAGAACCCACCCACTTCTTGACGTTGTTGAATATCGCAAGGGTTGCATCCGATTCTCCAGATTAATTGTGATTGCCGAGGGTTACGACCTCTCCCCGTAGATAAAGAGGCCAAGGTTGTCCAGTATGCCATGGTAATCTGGCTATATCCAGTCTCCTTCGTCCACATTGACATCAAGCCTGTGCTGACTGGACGCTAAGAGATGATCAGATATCTGGCACTGTGGGCTAAACCTTCACTTATCTCACTTGGTGAACTTAAATTTTTCAATAGTATTCTTTATCGGGCTGTATCTGGGAGTCTATGAGAGTGGGAGGAGGTATGTGGAGGGGAGAAGAGACAATGGTAAGGAAGGAAGCGAAGCGGTTCGACAGTCAGTTCTGCTCAATGATGCATAGAAGGTGAATCTAGACGTAGAAGTGTAGATATAGAAGACGCATACTAACCAATAAATTTGAGTGGATGATTCAGGGTTCCACCTAAAATTGAAGATTCTTAAGAACCTGTACAATGCTGGGCCATTGTAGCGTGGATTCGTGGTTCTGGTTTGACCAGAAATAGTCTGCTGAGATGCTCAACTCCAGATGCAGTCCATCCTTTCAGTGCCTTCGGGCGCCTCACTTTAGCCGTGTATCGGCTCCTCTGCAGGAGACTAACTCGGACATGAGTTTGATAAATTGAGGACTTGCCGCTTCAGACCTCCGCGCCATTCAAATCCCTCCAGAAGACCCCAAAATTACCATCCCCATCCCAGTTGCCCCCTTCCTCCATCACCGCAAAAACCACAGTTTCCCACCATCCACCTTGGAACTCCTGCTCTTCAAAGACCCCTCTCCAGCACCGCGCTACTTCGACTCTCGGGTTTCCAAAAGCTCCGCACCCCAATGCACCCAGCACAAGCCGGCGATGCCCAGTCGCTGCCGCTATGCGTAGCACGACGCGCATCTTCTCCTTCATCACATCTCGATCTCCTGCATGCTTATACTTCTCCGCCCCCGCCAAGGTCTTTGCAATAGCGGGACCGCGGATAGCAGCAACACTGACAAAACTTAGAACAGGCAACTCCTCTGGTTTGCTCAGATCCAGCACGTCATGACCACGTGCAAGGCTCTCACGGATGATCACTACGGTGGGGCTATATATGCCACCGTAGTCGGGTATAGGGTAGAGGCGCCGTTTCAGTGTGAAAGAGAGGCTGGAGCGGTAGCAGAGGACTTCCTCTTGGGCTAGGGCACCATGCAGCCACCCACCGCCGGGGTGGTAGGCATTGGCCATGTTGAGGACGAGAACCGGTTTCGCTTCTGTACTATCATTGGGATTGTCTGTACGGCTTGTGGCGGAGACTCCAAGAGCAGCATCTATGCTGTCGGCGTTGACGACCTTGATAGTCGTTGAGGCAAGCTTGGGACAGGCCCCAGGGTCGAGACAAGGAAGGTTCTCTGGCGTGTAAAGCTTCGCTGTTGGTGGTGCGTGTGGCGTGGTAAGGAGGAGGTTTGGGAGGAGAGATTTTGTTTCTGCAGCGACGTGCGAGAGGAGGGTGCTCGATCTTGTATTGGGAATTTTAGGCTTCTGATGGGAGGCTGAGGGGGCGCGACGTGAAGCGTAAAGGTTGATCTTCGGTTGCGGAGCACTAGGAGCTGCTTTCTCATCGATCTTTTGCTGACTCGTTTCGGACTTGGAGAAGTATGGTGAGTCTGTACTAGTATTTCGTTTTCTGGACAAGTTGAACGTCGCAGGCAGAGTGGTCTGCACAGGAGATTTGCTTCGAGCGTGCTTCCCAAGCTCTTGTTCTCGGTCCGGCATCGTCACTATCTGAGAAGACTATTTGCATCTGCTGAAAGACTTCACCATCAGAGCTCAGCCATGTGATGGGAGCTTGAATACTTGGACGGTTCGCCGGTATGCTCTAGCCGTTGTATGAAGTGGAACTAGCAAGCCTTCCATCTCTCAAGGGTCTACTGTGAATTGCCTCGACCGCCTCCGGGTGTTGCAACTGAAGTACTTCTCCGTGATCTACTTTAGCCTGGCGACGGGGGATCATAAGGTATATCAGCACCTGCATGAAGGTGGCTTGCTGCTTGGCAAAGGGCTTGGCAAAATGTCCCTCGGTCAGAATCGGATCTTGCGACCCGACGTCAGCGTTGAAGTTATATCACGGTCATTCTTTTGCTACTAATGACGAGAACTTCTTGCATGATGGTCAACATACGCGAATGCGCAATGTTGGCGCCGATCGGCAAGAGCTACTCTTGCCGGAAAATTGGGTGACTCGACCTCATTCGGACATCGTGATGTCTAGTGGTCCTTCACGATCATCAACTAGTGAGCCCACCGTTATTCTCTACACCTTCTATCAATGGGATGTCACCGCTGATCTGCGCATTCCTTCTTAGCATTCCATTTCCTCGCCGGCCTCGGGACTGGTGTCTTCTCCGCCTCCCTTCTCCAACCCGCCGATCTCCTCAAGACGCGCGTTCAACAGTCAGGTTCCACTTCGCTCCTCAATACTATCCGTGAAATTGCCAGCGGCCCCAACAGTCTGCAAATATTCTGGCGGGGTACGACACCCTCAGTCATACGTACCGGTCTGGGTTCGGCGCTCTACTTCTCCACCTTGAACACCCTTCGACAGCATGTCGCCAGCTCACATCTTCTCACCTCGGCCGGCGTGGTAGCTTCTTCTGAGCGCAAGCCCGATCAATCTTCATCTTCCCTACCTAAGCTTTCTAATGCTGCGAATCTCACTACGGGTGCGTTGGCAAGGGTGTCGGCAGGATTCGTCATGACGCCAGTTACGGTCATCAAAGTTCGCTACGAGTCAAGCTTCTACTCTTACAAGTCACTATGGGGGGCTGCTTCCGCGATATGGAAGACTGAAGGGCTGAAAGGCTTAATGTCCGGATTTGGCGCCACCGCCGTCCGGGACGCTCCATACGCTGGGTTGTACGTAGTGTTCTATGAGCAGTGCAAGAGTCGCTTGACCAAATTGCAAAACCAGTCTACAAGCGAAGGAACGGCGAACATGCATAAGATGCGCAGTGGCACATCTGTCACTATCAATTTCCTATCAGGGATTGTTGCTGCCTGCGCAGCCACCACCATCACAAATCCCTTCGACGCCATCAAGACCCGTCTGCAGCTCATGCCGGACAAATATCGCAACATGGTCAAGGCTAGTCAGCTAATGGCCACAGAAGACGGTTTTCGAAGCTTGTTTGACGGGCTTGGACTCCGCATAGGAAGGAAAGCCATCAGCTCCGCTCTCACATGGACCTTGTACGAGGAGCTGGTTCGACGAGCCGAGATTAGATGGCAGGATCATGGTGAAGGTTTGATTTGAGTCTTCGAGAGACATATCAGTGTTCCCTTGACGTACCGGACGGCAACCTCCTATAGTGGCCAGCTTCAAACCCAAGCAGATCACTGAGCGTCATATTCTCCTCAGGTGGCGTTGCTATCCCATGCGCTGGCATGGTGCACTTTTCAGGGAGTTCTCCAGTAATATTAACATTCGTGACGTCGTTCAGATCCTCTCCGAGGGACCCACCCATCAAGTAAGTGAAGCGCTTTGACGATTTGGCTCTCTAGCTTTGGGTCTCAACTGGTCGGACAATCTATCAACGCTTCGTCAAACGGTTCCTTAAGAATGAATTGTGCTATGGGATAGTGCACCATTTCTTGCCACTGCATGGGATTGACAATGGCGGTGGTACAGTAGTCGCAAATCCCGGTATTATCACGCTGGGCGTTAGGTGCCCTCGGTAGGATAGCTCGACTAATGAAACAAAGCACGATCAGCTCAGCCTCCACCAGGGATGGTTTCAAACGGAGCGCAATTCAACACTCATCCCGTGGCACGTTGAGATACAAGAGATAATAGCATGACAGCGCCCGATCGAGCAGCCTTCATTCTCCCCTGTGGGATCTCTAAAAGGCTGAGCGTCCAAGACTAGCCAGCATCATTCAAGCCGTCTACAAACCTGGATCACCATAAAGTATTCATTGAGCTTTGTCTTTGAGTGATCGCTGCATTATTCTGTGGAGTTTTCCATTTGGTTCCTGCGTCAGCACGGACCACAGGCTGTTTCAACAACCGCTGTTAGATTTGGCGCAACGCTGTCATTGGTCCCAGAAGAACGAGTGAGCTCGCTTCAGTTTCCGCATCTTGTTATCTGGCTCGATCGGGGTGCCCGATTGTTCATGGATTCGATAGACGGAGTTAGGGCTGCATAAGGGTACATGGGCGGTGAAATGTCGATCCCGCTACGGTCGTCAGAATTCGCATCGCGACTCTAGGTTCCAGGATTAAGCACACGTATCTATGCTCGATGCTCTGCAACATCAAAGAGACTCGCTCCCATAAGCATGACTTGTCAAGGGGCCATATCTCCTGAGTAGCATATGCTATCATGTCGCCCAACGGTGCTCAAGCCGAGGATGACTACTTCAATGACCTCTCCAGGCAGCCGGATTTACCCTCCACCGACAACAACAAATCCCCCACCAAACCAGAGGGCGCAATGAATCACGATCAGCCTGGGGAACCTAAGCAGAAGAGGGTCGCTTGCGTCATATGTAGGAAGAGGAAGCTCAAGTGTGATGGAGAGAGGCCGTCTTGCGGCACCTGCTCCAGATTGAACCACAAGTGTGCATACGATGAAGTCCGACGGAAGAGCGGACCCAAGAGGGGGTATGTCAAGGAGCTGGAGGCCAGGCTCGGTTTGTGTTCTCTGCATGTTCGACTAGAGCGAGCTAATATGTTGGGGTCGACAGCACAAGTTGAAACTCAACTCAAGAAAGATTCCGGCAGCCCTTCAGCGGCGCCGTTGACGCAGTCGCCGGCAATGCTTACCAACACAACTCAGAGCGCAACTTCGTATATTGCCTACGACGCAGGCTCTATGAATGTTGATATGGCAATGCCAATGGACGGTCTCTTATCTACGGCGAATAATTTCGCAGCTTCTCCGACGGCCAACATGATACCCGACATCGACTTGGCTATTGACGAGAATTTCTCATGGGAGATGATAGGACTGGGCCTAGAGGAACCTCTACCAACACAAGATGCCGTGGACGAATTGTAAGAGGTCCGTGGTGAACATAGTCAGCATCGCTAACACTTGGACAGAACAAGCATTTACTTCGAGAACATTCATCCCTCATGTCCAGTAATTCACAAATATCGATTTTTTGCAGGCATGAATCTATCCCCCCACATGCGCCCCGCTGTGTGCTTGCGGTACGCTATGTGGGCCAATTCTGCCTCCGTGTCCGAGAAATATTCGTACCACCAAGACATACTTTACCGTCGCGCCAGGAAATATGCCGAGTACGACGAGATGAGAGGTCAAGGTCAGGACTGTGTAAGTGTTGCACACTCGCAGACCTGGTCTCTTATCGCCATGTACGAATTTAAGAACATGTTTTTTCCTCGAGCATGGATGAGCGTCGCTCGTGCCGCGAGGCTTGCTTTAATGATGGGTTTGAACCGAATGGATGGGGCCGGTCTTGATGTTAAGCAATGCCTCGCTCCGCCAAAGGATTGGACAGAGCGAGAAGAGCGCAGACGGGCCTTCTGGATGGCTTACTGTAGTGATCGCTTCGCCAGCGTTGGGACGGGTTGGCCAATGATCGTTGACGAAAGAGATGTAGGTCTGACCTTCCGCTGCCAGAGAGTTTGATGACTGATGAGCACACTAGATCAGGAGCAATTTACCAGCAAGCGAGCAAGCATACCAGTCTAGCACGCCCGAAACAACTCAGTCCTTGAGTGCATCCATGACTCCCCAAGGGTCGTCTTCAATCTCTTCGTTTGCCGGAGTCGTTTTTATGGCCCACTTTTTCGGCAAGAATCTGCACCACTTACATAGACCCGGCCCCGACGACCGGGAAGATGATCTTCAGGGTGAATTTTGGAGAAGGCATCGTAGCCTAGACAATATTTTGCTACACAAGGCGATGTCGCTTCCATACCACCTGAGGTTACCGGCTGGAGTTGGTGATTGCAATGCCGTTTTCATAAACATGGCTATTCATACATCTACGATCTGCCTGCATCAAGCGGCTATCTTTAACGCGGAAAGGCATGGTCTTCCAGTGACTGTCTTGGAGCAAAGCAAGGATCGCTGCACGCTTGCAGCGACAGAGATTGCAAACATACTGAAGCTGATCAGTCATATCGACACTAGTAAAGTAAGATAGATTGACGGTTTATATTTGAGCAATCTGTCCGCTAATCGAAATAGATGAATCCGTACATGCCTTTCTGTTTATACGTCGCAGCACGGGTCTTCATTCAACTGCTGAAGGCAAATGCTAGAGACTTGGAGATTAGCCGATCGCTGAATTTCCTGCTAGCTGCTATGAGATGGCTAAAAACTAAGAACCCGCTCTCGGAGTCGTTCCTTATCCAGCTAGGTCTTGACATACAAGGCAGCGGACTGGACCACATGCTGCAGAACCCTGAACTAACGACGCGATTAAAGGATACAGTAAGTGCCGTTATCTCATGTATTATGGGGTGCCACTATATATGACATGCAGACTGACTCGTATTAGTTTCAATGTGGCAAACATGCCGGATCGGGCGGATATCCAAATATGGATACTGGTGTAGCAAATAACGCATCGATATCCTCAGGTGCCCCTGGCCTATCTGAGCGTGCCGTCTTTTTCCCAGGAGAAGGAAGCTTACAATCGTCCGGTCCCAATACGCAACCCCAGACTTTTTTCGTGCCTCATGATCCAAATTCTGCCTCCGCGCCATCGCGCGACTTCGACGTACCTTCCGGGGAGAACCACCGGCCGCCAAAGTCCGCCCAATCGCCCAAGCAAGATATCTATCCCGGTGACCATAACAACGTCGAATCCTTTACCGGGCCCGCCGGCCTCTTCCCCGGCGGTTGGAAAGTCGGCAACCCAGGGCCTGACGTGGCTTTCGAACAGCCAACACCACCATCCAATCATACGCCCACAGGCCTTACGCCTTCAGATTCCCTTAATACTTCATCCGCAACATCCTACTCACCACATCAAGACGAAGCCCGCAATGCTGACCACGCCGTGCGAAGCCCGAACCCCTTCTCCTTTCCCTCCGCCCGGGATCCAAACCACCAAACCACGTCTTCCAGCAATAACGACAGCAGCGATGTTTCCTACAGCATGCCCACGACACAATCCACCAACAGCGATGGCTTCACCATCCCCCCAGGCTGGGAATTCGGCACAGGAAACACGCCTTTACCCTCTGGAAGTACACCTTTCCCAACAGGTAGCACGCCTCTGCCATCAGGGATGAGCCCGTCAGCAGATGGCGACTGGAGCCAATTGCTGGGATCGATGAGCTGGAGTGCTGCAGGTCCCCAGCAGGGAAATATGAATTGGGAATCTAACACGGGTCCTCCGCCACGATATGGGTATAAGGCTGGCATTCTGTTCGAGACCGAGAGCCAGAGCAAATAGATGAGCTGTGAGATGGCGTGGTGCGGTGGCTTGGGCTCTTCTCCTCCGATTCAACCGATCTTGGCACATACACCATTCTGGGACGGCCCGTGATACTTGTCCAGCAAGATTATTCATACCAGCTGGTTGGTGCGATGCACGTGTGAATAGATCAGTGTGAGGATTGTTACTGGGAAATCGAATCTTACAGAAGGTAAAGTATGGAGTAAGCGGCGTTGATGGCATGGCAGTGGTGGACTTTTCTGCTTTTGTAGATACTGGGTCACTATCTGAAGATAAGGATCGAGTGGAAGCTCCGAAGAAGGTGTGAGTCTCGAGGGATCTTAAGAGGACTCTTTACATAGCGGATTTCAAGAGACTATTGCGATATATACTCTACTTTGCTTTTTGTAGTCCGGTCAGTAAACGAACATAGCAAGCTATTTATATAGTCTGGAAAACAACTCAAGTGCCTGCCTTTAGCTAAGTACTGCTATATCTCGGGCGCCACGATTATCAGCTCGACTAGCGGCATATCTTTGGTTGATTTGCATATCTGCTGGCTCTTTGTTTGCTTTATATGTTTGGGATACTCGACACAGACCCTACAGTAGTCTGATCATAGAAAAGGAATGGGACTTATCTTTCGAAGGTCTCAGTAACTTCCGAGCGCCCTTTATAAGTAAGAACATAAGCATCCTGATACACGCGAACTTTCAACCTCGACCGAAGTATCACGCATTTCTAACGGCTCCTTGAATGGTAAGAACATTGACGACCCAGCCCTACGTGACCATGCTGTGGTAAATTGCTTATTGAGAATAACATCCCCCACTTGCCACAGCCTTTACAAACCATGACGATGGCCATCAGCGCTTCTGTTTGCTCCTGACCCGGGTTGACTTTCAACGACAATCGCTACATATTAAGCATGGAGTATCTTGTACGTTTCGTGCAAGTCCATGAAAGCTTCAGGAGGTCCGAGCTACAAGCTCTCGCAATTCTAGCGAATGTGAACGTGGAAGTTCTCTTCTACAGCGAGTATGTATGTTTCCTGATGGTCGTCGATCTCTATTGTGCTCAAGATCTTTCTTGTATTCTCCTCTAAATGACTGATCTTTTATTCCCGTGTAGTCGCCGTCCTGTACTGTCAAGATCCCCACCGAGTCCGCTGCGCGAGATTTAATCAGTCGAAGTATCTTGAGCAAGAGTATCTACGAGCTGTGGGGTTGTGGTGCCGATTACCAAGATGTCCACGCAGAGGTGAAGCGCAGGACCTCCGACAAATGGCCTTTGTACGCCACTTCGTCGTTCCGTTTTGTGGTCGACGTCTATCAGGGCAAGCGGTCTGCCACAGAACAGAAGCAACTAGTGGAATCATTCAATTATCTTGGCTTCGAGGGACCAATAACGATGAGCGGCGCGGAGCAAACATTTTGCATCTTCGAGGATTATGAATGGGGACTGGCAACGCCCAAGCAAATATACTTTGGAAGATTGATCGGTGGTAGCCAGAGGGATGCTATTAATACGTATAGTCTCAAGAAAAGGAACTATATCAGCACTACATCCATGGACTCGGAGCTCGCTCTTGTGACGGCCAACATCACGTTGGCAGCGCCTGGGAAGCTGTTCTATGATCCGTTTGTGGGAACTGGAAGCTTTCCTATTGCGTGCTCACACTTCGGGGCTGTCACCATGGGCTCGGATCTAGATGGCCGGATGGTGAGAGGCAAGAATGGTCGGAATATTATCACCAATTTCCAGCAGTATGGTCTGCTAGACAGGTATCTGGATAGCTTCATATCGGACCTTACATTCTGCCCGCTGAGAGAAGCACGAATATTGGATGGTATCATATGTGACCCGCCTTACGGGGTGCGTGAGGGATTGAAGGTCCTTGGGACGAAGGATGGTAGTGGCAAAGAAGCTATCTATATAAATGGAGAGGCAGCACATTTGTAGGTCGTCCTCTTTTTTCACACAGTTAGTACTAACCATGAAAGACAAGATAAATACATACCGCCGAAGCGGCCGTACAGCTTCGAGGCAATGCTCGACGACATACTTGGATTTGCCGCACTTCATCTCGCTGACAACGGTAGACTGTCGCTGTGGATGCCAACAGCCAATGACGAAGAAGTCGAGCTCGAGATCCCGACGCACCACTGCTTGGAAGTTGTCAGCGTATGTGTGCAGCCTTTCAACAAATGTAGGTACCGCCCACTGAAGTCCAAAGGGATTAATCACTAATTTTGAATCAACAGGGTCGAGAAGGCTTCTTACATATCGAAGACTACCTGACAAAGATATAAGGGATGTATCGAGGGCCAAAGAGAGGGCTGCAGCGGCTGGAACTACCGCCAGTGATCTCAATCCTTTCAGGAAGAAGGTGAGCAGTAAAGGGAGTCCGGGCGCAGACAGGTTCTAACAACATGCAGTATTTCGAGGGTTTCAAGCAACCAGCGACAGCCGCTACAGACTAGGTAGAGCTCGAAAATACCTAGGCTATCAAGACAAGCATGAGCGTTCTGTTTTCAACAATTAGCCCACGGTGTCTCCCAAACATCTGTCCCAGCGCGTTTCTCGCAGAGCAAAATGAGCTTTGTATTTCTGCCACTCTCGAATAGCATAACAACGGAATGGCCATGGACTGATCGTCCAATGATGCCCCATCGCCAAATAGACAAACAGTCGTAGGATATTGTGTACCCGGCACCAACATATCTACAGCGCTTAGTGACACGGGAAACGGACTCCAAGAGATTACTACTCCTCATCACCAGCCATGCAACCAATATATACACCCCCCCTCCCCTTCTCCCACCCCCTCCCCCTCCCTCACAATTTCCACCCACCCCCCTTCCCCCTCGCACTCCCTCCCCCACCATCTCCATCCCCGCTCCCTTCCCCACCCAACAACAACCTCCCCCCCTCCACCCCCTCCCTCTCCACCTCCCTCCCCAGCGCCCTCCTCATCCTCCCCACCAGCACCCCCGCCTCCTCCTCCCCCAACTCCTCCCTCTGCCCCTTCCCAAACACCGTCCAGCTCCTCGCTTTCACTTCCGGAACGTCGCCCACGCGCGGTATGATGTGGAAATGCACGTGCGGCACGACTTGCGCTGCTTTCGCCCCTATGATCGCCACGGATTGTATCAGCTATCTACTGCTTGGGTCACTTTTTTGAAGGCAGGGAGGGGAGGGCGAGGAGGGGGAGCATACCGTTATTCTGCACGACGTTCCAATCGCCCACTCCCTCCCCATCCTCCCCATCACCCTCCTTCCCCTCCCCCTTCCCTGCCCCCTGCACCGCTTCCTCCAACCCAAGTTGCACGACCGTCCCAACAACAGCCCGCGATATAACCCCCAACCACGCACCGATCGCGCGTCCTTCAGCGACGGTGATGTCGGAGAGCTTGGTGCGGTGCGTGCGGGTGGCGATGAGGACGTGGCCGCGGGAGATGGGGGCGTGGTCGAGGAAGGCGAGGAGGTGGGGGGTGGAGAGGAGGAGGTGCGCGAGGGGTGGGGAAGGGGCGGAGGATGGGGCGGAGGAGGGGGAGGTTGAGGGGTTAGTTGAGGGAGATGGTGGGGGAAGGGAAGTGGAGGTGGAGTGGGTGGAGGTGGTTGAAGGAGCTGGTGGGGGAGGGGAAGTGGGCGTTGGATCTGGGGGAATGAGGGAGGTGGGCGTGGAGGGGGGGTAGGAGGCGGCGATGGCGCAGAAGGGGCAGGGGAGTGGGTCTGTCATGGGTTATGATTGGGGATTGATGGAAGGAAGAGGAGCAACAACAACGGGGGTTACGGACGCATTTCGAGTGGAATTGTGAGGTGAAATAAGTTGGAGTGTAGATCGACGGGTTCACGCTTTAGATGTTTGACAAACGTCATCGCGTCATCTTCACATTATTGCTGAAGCTACTGTGAAATCTCCCTTTGTTCTCTTATCGCATTCTGCCATAGTATTCTCGAATTACTGCTATATGTTCTCTTCTCCGCCAGCTCCGCAATGATTCCGTGACTGCGGGAGATGGGCGCGTCTACAGTATATTTCGAAGTCAGTACTGTTTCACGGGATCGATGTGATGAACCGTGTGGCAGGCCACTCAGAGCGGACGTTGCTAACACAATTGTGAAGCTTCTTGAGACCGCGGCATGCTCCAGTGTGTATCAACTCCCCAGAATATTCAATCATCGTAGCTCCATGTCATGCCATGCTATACTTGTCTTGGATCTTCTTAGTCTCCTCGGTATCTAACGTCAACATTCTGGCCAAGCCCTCAACAAGCCCTGTCTACTTCATCCCACTCTTTCATCGAATTGAGTTCTCAATCGACTGACATCTCCAAGCAGCTGACAACAGTGCCTCAAAGGTTCTACGACCAGTTCCCGCAAATCTTCTCGCCATTGTTGTTCATCTGTGACCCAACGATTGCCACCACCTCGAAGGGTCGGATTTCGTAAACACCAATTGATGGCATCGGCGAACTCCGGGCCAGCTTCGTCAATGGGTTAGCGAACACACCATTACATCGTAGCAACAAGATCAAGTGCTAAGGGGAAGTCAGCAAGAGGAGAGAGGGGATTTTGAGTCGAATAGAGACGACAGGGTGAGGCACGATAAGGAGATAAAAGAATACAAATGGGATCGTGAATAGGTGTCGTTTGGTGACTGCGATCTTCCTGCCTCATTTTCAACATGCACCCAGACTTAGCTTACAGGAAAGCTGGTACTTCAAGAAGCCGCCTTCCCCCATTGGCCCACAACACAAAAGGCCAAGAACAGGTATATTGACAATATGAGAGTTTGCTTCACTGCAGCCGCAGACGTACATGGATTTGGTCGGCCATCAAGCGCGACGAACTTTTTTCGGATCTCAGGATCTTCAAGAGCAATACCAAAGCAAAGTTCAAGCAGCAAGATACCCAGTGTCGATAAACCATGATCCGCCACCACGTATGCTGACTGGCCATCCAACGCCTCATCAATTGAGTGAAAGAAACGCGTGATGTAAGGCTGTTCACGAATAATCCCATGGTTCTTTCTACAGTGGAAGAGACTGTCTTTCTTGCTCCATTGGGCGGCCAGCCATGGTGAATCGTGCAATTGAAGGTGAGAGCAAGCGATCGTAAGGGCGATCACGTAGCGTTCGCGCCGTGTAAGCCGAACCAGAGACCTTTTGCTCAGCAGGCTTTCTAGTGATATGGACTCTGATATCGATTCCGCTGGGCCTGTCTCACTGATTGGGAAGATGTGATATCGGTTCTCTGTGTCTGCGAGGCAGCCAAGACTCGGTGACACCCCAGAATATGTGATCGTGTGGCAGAGGTCAACGACCCTCGACGATGGCTCGTTTTGCTTGACAACTGGTGGTTTTTGGGTTGGAGCCGCAGTAGCCCATTTGATCCTCCCTTGGGAATTCGCGCCGACGATCGGACACTCGATGAAGGTCGTAATTTTAAACCAGCAACACTCGTCGATGGAGTTTAAGGCGAAGTGGGAAGGTGGTACTGTGAGCTTTGGCGCCACATTTTCGTTGGCCGCTTTGATCGGCGTCTTCTAAAATGTTCACGGCGCTGCACTCCATACACTCGTATGGGAGGGGAACAGGTGTGATACCCGCATGTCTACATCTGTTGTGCTATCAGGAGCCTGTAGAAGCAAATTTGCATGATGGGATGCCGAACATTCGCAGCGCCATGCTACAGCAACGAGCTCTCATGGCGATCGGTGCAATTGCTTCCAAGGCCAAGACCAGTGCCAGGCTATTCGACAAGCTATGCTACCTCTTGGAAACAGACTTGACTGCACGAACAGTTCTAGTTGACCAATCAGGCCGTTTGAAGTTTTGGGCAGCAAATATTGGCGCATTCAATGAGACTCCACTGCTGAGCTCCCTTGACCACCGTCTAAGAGAGGCGCCGAGGGTCGCTGATCAGATCAGAGGGTTTCTTGGGGACCTGGTCGAAGCGCTGCAGAAAATACGTCAATAGTCTTGGGCGATAGAAGATACCGCACTGGCTCCGTTGATGACTTGGTCTTTGAATCCCGGGCTCTCAATGATGCTGTGAAGGCTGTGAAAGAACAATCGTTCGCGAATCTGAAGTCCACAGATGTCCCGGACAATCTAGGTAACTTGCCTCTGCACCACGCTGCCAATAATGGACAAACGGAGGTAGCTCGTTTTACTCTGGAAGCTGGTTGCGACGTCAATTGCCAAAACAACCAAGGGATGAGAGCTGTACATGATGCAGCAGCAGAAGGTTATACGGAACTTGTTCAACTACTCTTGAAGGTATCTGGATATGATGTTGATTACCTCAATGCTGACAGAGAAACGCCCCTTCACCATGCAGTCGAGTATGGACGTGCAGGCGTTGTTCAGCAGCTTATATGCGCGGCAGCCCGCGTCGACTGTCAAAATCGCAATATATGGGCAAGACACATCTCTAAAATTGGCATCCTGCCGACAAGCAGGCTGACTCATATGGTGACTAGACGACCCTTGTAGATGAAGAGGCTCAAGGTCGTTTCGTTTTGGTGTAGAAAGATGGCCAGGCGGTCTAGCAGAGCATGCGGCGGCCAAAGCTGCCACTAAGTCTAAATCGAATGTCGAGGAAAGCCAGTCCAGTGATGTTAGTCATGATACTACAACGGTCTTTCTGGAAGTGCTTGTCGCAATAGAGAGATCTCATAGCATTAGCAGCTCGAGCAAGTCTCTAGAGTTATCGCTGAACTTCTGTTTTGGCCATATATGTTCACGTGTCGAGTTGGGATATCTATTTACGATTATCGAAATAGAGAGCTCGTCTTTGTTTACAATCATTGTATGATTTCTTTCCAATCTAGCCTCGAGGCGAATCTAGTTCATGTATAGAAGAGACCTAGGGAGAGTAGAAGCCGCCAATAGAGCCTATTCAATAATGATTTGCCCTGTAGTCCTTTGTTCATCAGCTCTGTAGCCTCTCTCAATCGTCCTTGCTTTCGAATCGTGCCTGCCAATATTCTCATACTGCTCAAGGCGTTCGGATGTTTCTCGCCTTGTAGCCTCACCATTGTTTCCAAGATCTTTAGTTGCAATATTTCAACCTCCTTGTATTGTCTTTGGTCTCCCAGAATCCAAATCAGCGACTTCGCACGGCTCAAAGTCCGAGGGTGATCCCATCCGAGGATCTTGGTACTCAATTCAAGTACCTTTCGATGCAACGTACCGTCACACGTTTGTGATTTTCCGGTTATTAGCGCCAGGGACTCCTTACGCTTCATCTTCCAGTTATATGCGTTCGCCAGCTCGGCCATGCACTCAAGAGTGAGTGGGTCCTCTTTGCCAAAGACTTTCTCACTTTCTTTGATCGTATGTCTGAAAAGCGTTGCTGCTATTCGCCACAGCCTTTGCTCAGACCATATCACCGCCAGATTGCTCATGGAGTCAATCGTACGACGATGGTCCCGACCATATAATCCGATGAATTTTTTCACCACCTCCGTTTGTTGGGCTTCGATTGTCGTCCATTGGCGTTGACGCGGTGGTCGCTGATGCTGTTGTAGACCCCTTATACTCACGAGGTAGCTCACACAGCTGATAAAGATTTGATGCTCCTCACCCAATATTTTAAGGCTTGCCTCTGTTGACCGCGCGACCAAAGTCTCGGCCTCTTCCAACTTGTCTTGCTTGGCGTATATAACCGCTAGATCTGTAACACGTGCTATGTTGTCGGGATGTGTCAGGCCTAGCGCTTTTACGCTGGTCTCGATCGCTTGTGTCAAATATAGCTCCGCCTCCTCCAACCGCTCTTGATTTACCATTATCGTTGATAGGGCCCATAAAATCTCCGTAGTTGCAGGGTCACTGATACCATACAGGTCGGATACTGATGAAAGTGCCCTTTGGCAAACTTCTTCCGCTTCCCTTGCCCGTCCTGCGTACTTTGAGAGTGAAGTCATTGCGTCCAGATTGTATTTATCGCCGGGTGTTCGGGATGGATCATATTGTGACAGCCTCATATATCTATCTTTGATTTGTGCTTTTATTTTCTCGGCCTCGCTCTGCTGTCCACGTTGGATTAAGATGTCTCTGAGTCCTCTCTTCAGCGCAAACACGAAAGGATGGTTCGCTCCTAGGCCGTTCTCGACATCTATAATCTCTTTCCGGTACTGAAGCTCGATGTATTCGATATTTCTCTGCCGGATATAGGAAACTGAGAGGCTGTTTTTCGGAGCTCCATTGCCTGTTGTAGCCAGGTACATTTTTCTGTAATTGGTGCTCACCCGATCATAAAGCCCCCAGCCGTACGTATTGGCTTTCACTAATTCCAGCTCGCGAGCGAAGTTGATAAGGTCATATTCCTCACACTTGCTTATTAGTTCCTGCGATTTGCTTGGATCTCTGGCAACACCAAAGCCAATTTCATAACATAGGGCACACTGGAGAAACAGATTCTGCAATATGGGATTCCTTTTTTGACCTCCTTCCAAGCTGGCTAATTTTCTTAAAAAAGCATTGAACACATGTATACGCACTCGGAAATCGGCATCGTAGAACTGATACATCGATGATAGCACCTGATCCAAGGTCAGACAGCTTTCGTTGCGAATATGAGCAAACATACCTGGAACTCAACAGTCTCTGGATTAACACTATCCTTCAACGTCTCTACGACGTTGCCACTACTAGTTCCGACGAACCGGGAACCATCTGCCTTCCTGAAAATCTCCTCACGGCGTGCGATCCTATTACTTTTAGTCCTGTCCTTCAAGGGATGACAAGCCAATTACTTTTCCGCAGTAAGAAGCTCCTGAAGATATTCAAAATCCCAGGAACGATTCGTTTCGTCATGGGTGAGAGTCGCACCGAAGAATTGACGGAGATCTAGCTTATGGACCTCAATTATGGACTCAGCCAGTGGACGTGCAAGGTCGGCTGCTTCTGATACTACATATAAATTCCTATCGAAACTGTTGACTGGGTCCTTCAGGGCAGCGTAGCCTAGTAGCCATAAGACCACCATACCAAACGAATAGGAATCCATTTTCATGGCTTGCGCAGGCGTGAATCCACGATGATGCCATTCGGGAGCATCCCAAGGCGGAGATCTGGGCATCTGGATAAGGTCATTCGGCAATGCCCATTGAGTGGAATATCCGAAATCTGCCACTCTAGCGATGTATCCTCCTGCCTCGTTGTCGAATATCAACACATTCTGAGGCTTAAGATCACCATGAACAATATCTATTGCTGGATCAGATCGATATTTCCTTGATCATTCTTCGTATGGCTTACCGTGGTAATGCATTTCTGCAACTGCCTTTGCGATGTCCGTGCAGAGTTCGATCTTTTGTGCAAAGCTCACGTTCTTTCCCGCCTCTTGCATCATGAAGTGGTGCAAATCACCATGTTTAGCTTTTTCGAATACGAGGATTGGTACGATCCCTCCTTTGCCGGAGGTGCATACCGCTTCTCTCGAAATACTTTCGTCTTCGGAAGAGATTACTTCCCAACATATACCTTCTAGATTGACAATATTAGGATGTCGGCGGATCGACTTGAGACCTAGAGTCGAGAGCTCAGCAATCAAGCAGGGTAATAGTCGACTCTCGAAATTCTTGAATTCGAGACATGGGTTCAAAACTGGACGCTTAAAAGCGAAGCTGAATTGCAGATTTGCGGACACTTCCCTTATCTCGGCTGTTGCGCCTTTGCCGATACGATCGAGTGCCGGCTCCCAGGTGATGGGGAGAAAATCAATGTTGAGCCTTTGAGCGACTCCGAGGAATGTTACTAAGTCACCGCGCACTAGTCGCTTTTGTAGAGTAGCTGATTCTAGATTGAAGGAGGACCTCGAGTAATGGTAAGTGTCAAAGGACATGGGGTACGTGGAAATCTAGTGGTTGTTTTGCTGGTTGATGATAATATCGAGGAACTAAACTACACGGGACGAGGCGCAGTTGAGTGGATTCACTATCAATACTATTTGACCCCCCCCCTGTTCAAATAGCACTATTGATCGAATAACAAGCCAATGTCTTGTTCCGCGATTTAGAGATCAGGTCACACAGCATCCAGAGAATGAACTTACTCTCCACCTATGTCCGACATCAGCGAAGTCAGACCCTCATCATTTTGGACAAAGGTCGAGAGAAGTTGTTCAAGGTTTTGCGCGACTACCAATCTTAGAATTTCCTGATCCTGCTGGCACTTCTTGTACTCTCTTGTAGCTTTACATCAGCCCTCCATCAGTTCCCATCCTGCACAATGGTCCTCGAGGGCAGTGATAAGGAGGGGAAACGCCGCAAGCACGAAGCCAGCGGCCGCCCGACTAGCCCTCAGCGCTCTATTGGTCGACCAAATGGCGGGAAAGTAAATCCGGCTTCGTATTTGGGCTCGCAATAACGAAAACCGCCTCCACTTCTCTGCTACTAGACCGTACATCTAGCAAGCTGATTGACTACCCGATCAGAAAACCTGAGATGCAGCTCTGCATCATCGGTAGTACGATTCTTCCTATCTTCTGCAGGTTTGAATTCGTCACTCAAGCACAACCTGACCACATCTTCATATATGCTTCCCACATTTTGTCCCACGCGAGGGACCTTGTCGTTCACAAGCTTCTCCCGCATCTCTTCCGGGCTGCCCCTGCTTGCCGACATTTTCTGCAGAGATTCCCAACGTCCGATTTCAAGAAGAACCAATCCAAGGCTGTAATAATCAAATCGACTCCGATATCGTACCTTACCGCGGCCTTTCAAGTAATCTGGATGCTGGTAATCCCTCTCCTGTGGGTCTTCGATGTATTGCGTGAAGGCAGAGGGCTCATTTGGTCTACTGTTCAGATACCCGAGGAAGTACGGCTTATCCATCCCACGTACCCAAGGCTCTGTTTCAAGATGGAAGAAGCCGATGTTGAAAGATGAGATGTTCTTTTGCAACCAGCCCGCTTCATGGAATTTCAAAAGCGAGACGGCTAAATCTTTTGCTAGTCGAAATCGATTTCCAAGTTCGAATCGTGGGAGTGGTTTGCGGTAGTGTTGGTCCAAGCCGGCTTTCAACGTGGTGAATTTCAACTGAGAAGGAGGAGTTGTCGTGGAAGGGTATTCATATACCAGACCGCAAGAGTCGCGGCCTGGATCGTGGTAGAAGCCGGAGCAAGAAAGGATTCGAAAGCCTGGGCCGGCTTCACGAAGGAGCTTGGTAATCATTGATGTACGACTCACAAGCTCTGCCAACTCGCGCTCGCTGGCACCATGTGCGTATTCCTTGTTTTCAATAATTACTCTGGTGTACTTGTTTGACCCCACGCGAAGTATGCCAGAAGCATGTCTGCCAGCAATTTCGCCGTGATTAGCGGACTTGTCGTCTCTTTCAATCTGCAAGGGATCGATCATGAGATCAGGGCTCGCTAGTGAGTGATTATCCGTCAAATCACTCAGAAGCCTTACTTTTGCCAACACCATGAACTGCGCTTGGTCGGTGGGAAAGGATGTCATCTTTGCCATACTTTCAAGGTGAGTCTTATTGTCCGTACTGATCGTATGCACTCTAAAGTATGCCTGAGCTTGACTTTGCAAGTCCGGAGAGAGAGCAGTATACAGCACGTTGTTCAGACGGTGCAACGGCTCGTACAGATGTGTGGTGGGGCGCTGGCAGTCAGGAAGTATAGTGATCAGGGTGTCGCTCATGTTGATTAGACACGTTCTGGCTGATTGATAATCCGGGTAACGCCCCGAATACCATTGCTCTAAAGGATCGTGGTTGTCCACATTGCAAACATCCATCCAGCCTCGAAGCTTTTGAAGACCTATCCAGGCCTGCATGGATACGCTTTCCTTGAGAACGCGGCGAAAACCTGCTTGGACTTCCTTGGTTAAAGTCTCAATCGTTATGTATTGCATTTTCGCGTCCACTACAAAAATTGGAGGCCGATCTCTGGGATCTTGCTCAAGCATGTTCCGAATGAGGATGAGTAATTTTCCTTCCGATCGATCTTTTGATTGGGATTTGAGACGACCAAATTGTTCGATCACCGCTGGCGACTTAGAATGAACTCCATGATGAAAGCGGTGACGAGTGTAATTGTCAATCTTCAAAGCTCTGCTTTCTTCAAACTTTTCAACTCCTCTTGGGCCTAAGGCCATCCAGGTCAGTACTTCTAACATTATACAGCCAAGGGACCAGACATCGCTCGATCTGCTGATGACATTTCTCGTCGATAGATTCTGAAAATCCTCGCACTCGGGGGCAATGTAGTCGCCTCGAACCTGTTTGAAGGACGTGTCTGATCCTTTTGCTGAATCCTTGAACGTGGAAAGGCCAAAATCTGCAAGGAGGAACACATCGTTGTGGACTAGAACATTATCGGGCTTCAGATCGTGGTGGCAGCCAATGAGGGATAGATTAGGGAATGTGAAATCATGGACTGCGTGTAGTGCTGAGCATAGGCCGGACAGAGCGTCCATAACGGATCCGAGCGATCGAAATGGAGGCGAACGTGGGTTTTCAAGTAAAGTGCCGAGGGTTTTGCCGCCAGCCTTCGGGAAAATTAGGTTGTGTTTGCCCTTGAAAGTGTAAGCCGCAAGCATCTCCACAATATTTGGATGTTTTATCAATCTAAGCATTGAAAGGTTATGCAATTCCTTCTCGTAGGTGGCTTGTGAGTCGCCGGCGGCTTCAACCTCCTTGCGCACTATCTTCGAAATATCAGTCGCCGAAAGACCATGAATTAGGGGTAACTGCAGCGCACCTCTCCCTGCCAAGATGAACCAGACGGAAGGTAAGAACGCTCGATGACAATCTCGAAGACTCGTCCCAAGGCCCCGGTTCCCAACAATTTATCCTTCTTGAGAAAGGGCAAAATGAACTCATCAGGGAGGACTCGCGCAAACAGGCTTTCCGAGAAGAATGGAGCTGTGAATTCCCACTGTTTGTCCCAGAATTCATGTGAGACTGGAGGACACAGTAACGCCTCCAGCTTCTCCTGCCCATAAGGTAACTTGTGGTCAGGATCTGAGCCCTGTAATTGATCGTCTTTGATAAAATTGGGGAAAAGATCTGGTCGTTTGAGTAGAACGAGGATAGCAAAAGTCCTGCGCCCCCCCCGTTCATCTATATAACGGGCAGCCTCTTCCAAGTCATAAGGTTCCACCCGATTGGACCCAACCCCAAGAGTTTTGCGAACAATCCCCGGATCGATCAACTCGCAGACGGCCTGATGAGGGAAGAAGTAGTGATTCTGGTCTTCATTCTTGCAGCGGATATCGTTGAGCTTGACATGAAGATCTTCTAAGGGTCCCATGGCAGTCCCTTGTTTTCAAAGGAACTGACGTAATGCTGTGCACCAAGATGGTCTTAGATTTTGGTGCTACCTTCACAACGACCCTTTCCTGACGAACGGGATTACTGGGTGAGCTTAGACTGCAGGTATTTCCCAATGTTAGAGCTCAAAATGATAGCAAGCAACTCAGGGAAAAAGCGTGTCCATTTCTAAGTTCTCGCAGATTGATCTTCCTTCTATCGTGTAGAATCTGGACGAGTTGTAATGGATTCGATTTCCTCCTGGCAAATATCAATACTAGTTGCATACGCATGTATAGAACCAACTGAACCTTTGCAAGCAACCGAGGAATCGTAAGTACGTAATTCCTCTTTCTTTCCTGTTGATGAGCCATACTCAGCCTCAGCTTTTCCCAAGACTTCGACAGAATCGAGGATCATGAGCCAAGTCACACACCTCAATCTCCCAATCCCCACCGAACAGCTTTCGAAGTAATTTAATAAGGTTATCGGATGCGATATACCTATTTTCTAAGGCTTGGATGGGCATGTTGGCGTCTGGATGGACCAACGAAGTGGCAGCTGGCTTGCGAAAGAAGTAGTGTCGAAAACGCCGTGGAGCACAGGTCTCCGCTACCATCTATATCTGATAAGATGAAGGATAGAAGGGATAGTGAGGCATTGAATAGTGAGGCGATGAAGGACAATGAATGAGGCGGCCAATCAGACATGAGGGAGGGTGCGCAGCTTTCCTCATTGGATTATTCAATTGGTCTCGGGGGGCACCAGGCAGTACAACAAACGGAGAAGTGCAAAAGCAGCCGAGCTCTAAGCCTTAGGGGCATGCTCTGGGGCTCAATCTGGCCTAGATTTCGGCTGGTGTTGCACTTCCACGTGTGTTGTACACTTGTACTGCTTGATTGAGGCAAGGGGTGTAGGGCTGCTGTACGAGTATAGTGAATATTATTGATGCTGTAATATTATATGAGGCTCATGGCCGTCTGCCGTCCTTACCTCATACCTTAGCAGGACCGACACACTCGGTGTAGAACAGCAATCCTTGGAGATTCGCTCATTTACAAATGTCGTACTCTCACTCTCAGGCAAAGGCAAAGGCAAAATCTCTTAGCTATGAACCTCTTGATGCTGCCCCTGCCGACACGTGGGACTCCCATTGCCGTCTGCTTGAACAATCGCCTCGTTTGTTTTCTGAAAATGCAGTGGTATTGGAGATGTTGAAGATTTCATCAGAAAGCGGAGGTGAGAGCTTCTATACACAGGCATCTGCATCTCTTGACGTCTGCTGCTAATAGTCGAATCGATCTCGATAAATCATGTTATGGCGCTCAATGACCAGATCAAGGTAGAGTCTTATGTTCCAGTCGACACTAGCTACGACTTCCTTACCATCTTCATCCAGACTGAAAGGGGTACTGCGACGGATGTGTTCTAGTCAGTCTCTGCACCATTCGAAGAGACAACTTTTGGGAGAAAGTCTATTTCTAAGGCCTGTAGTAGCCTGATTCCATCAGAATTCTCTTGGGGCCCGCTTCGCATCTCACAGAGAGCCTTCGTGGGTATGTTGGAAAGTCATCGCGTCTTTGCCCCTTTTCTGGATGTTGTCCAGGCGTATGGCAGCAAGACTGAAGAGAATTATCATGACTGGAGTGGATGTCGTGGGAGCTCACCGGAAGAAGTTGGGAATCCGTCGAGTTGTCACACTTATGGTATGTACTGAGGTCTTTAGCCGATTGCGAGATCTGACCGGCTCTTGCATAATTTTGCTACAACATGAGATATGTGGAACTGAATGGCCGAAATCTGGGCGATCCATGGTCTGTTCGCCAGACAGCAGTGTATCATCAACCTTCTCTAGACACCAAGCGTTCCAGGTGGATCATTTTGCAGCCCTCCGAGTCTGTACGAACGAGATTAAAATACGTGCTGAAAGGCGAGTATTTGAACGATCGAAGCTCAGGCTTTGACTGTCTGGTTCCCCACATGCTTTTCTTGTCTGCCATGGTAGCTAATTGGCAAGAGTACATTGAGCATCTTCATTCAGAGCTTTCAAGATTGGTAAGATGACTAGAACGGATCCCTCTTGATGAAAATAGCATGTTAACATCGAAAAGGATGAGAAGGCTTGTTTTTCAACCGTAGGGGTCAAGAAAACTCACGATTATTCGGTCAGCTTTATGGACTGCCAAGAGCTGCAGCTGTTACATCACACTCTTCTGAAAGCATCATTGCTTATCGACTCGTGTCTTGAAGTTGTTAAAGGCTGCGAGAATCATTGCCACAAGCTTGCGTCTCTAGAGGCAACAGCACTGTCTAAGCCTAGTCTAGCAGAAATTGCGATCTTTTCTGCTAAAATGCAATGCCACCGACGGGACATCCATAGAGTGATCGAGCAATCCAAAGGGACAAGCATTCTGGTATGTTCTGCTTGCCAAACGCCGGTATCATTTCTTACGCGTGGACTTCTGGTGCCGTGTAGCTCTTCCGAATTCTAGACATCCGCGGCAATCAGACGCTACATGATACAAACCATGCCATTTGTGGCAACCTTGAAGTCCTTCAGCGCATATCAGCAGAGATCCGACGGGAGAATGCTACCTTAACAGATCTAGCGCATCAAGGTCAACGTGACTCAAAGATGCTCAAGACTTTCAGCTTCATCGGGGTTATGTATGTACCCGCGTCTTTACTGGCGGTATGTACAACTCGGCGGGTCTATATCATTCAATATCTTGCTAAAGCGAAGATCTGAAAACTCCAGGGAATCTTCAGCTCCAATCTTGTTCGTGCGGAGCCAAGAAATTCGGGAGATGGAAGTAACGGGGATCACATCGTCGTATCATCCCAATTTTGGATATATGTGATGGTTTCAGGAGGCTTGACAATAATCACACTGGCCTGCACGATGCTTCTGAAAGCAGGCTGGCTCAAATGGTTACTAGACGGCCCTTGTAGATGAGCGGGGCTTGAGGTCGTCTAGATTTTGGTGTAGAAAGATGGCCAGGCGGTCTAGCAGAGCATGCGGCGGCCAAAGCTGCCACTGGGTCTAGCTTTAATGTCGAGGAGAGCCAGTCCATTGGTGTTATTATGACGCAAGAGTCTGTCCAGAAGTGCTTGTCGCAATAGAGAGGTCTTATAGCATCAGCAGTTGATCAGGCTTTTGAGGTTTAGAGATGTTTCATAGAAAAGGGATCTCGGCACTAAGACCCAACGCAAGTACGAGTAAGTCATATGAAGCAATGGCAGTGGTATCGGAAAATAAGGCACTGCGTGGTCTAACAATTGTGCTGAAGAAACCAAGGTCTGAGGCACCGCTAAATATAGAAATGTTCGGTATCACGTGATACCTCCTTCTCAGCGCTTGACAAATAAGGCTTAACTTCCGATACTAAGGTCATTAAATACGTAAAAGAAGAATGCTTTTGTGCCATTATGGCTATGTCCATCAGTGAAATACCACCACACATCACTAAGATATTCCAATTTTGCTTTTGCTCCCAATAGTCGTCGAACAGGCCTGGAAGAGACGATGAGCCGTACATTATTCAGTCACTACTTGATCGAATGACATAATTCATTCTATAGGCAAATTTCGCGCGAGGTATGTGGAAACATTACGTCGTGTAGGATATTCGCACCATTGCATTCTCCGCTCCCCGAAGTACGCCACCATGACCTGCGGCTGGCTGAAATTCATGCATGCGGATGTCCTAAGGTAATCTGCCTTTTTGTGCGGCGCCCCGCATGTTTTAGTCAGCAGTCTCATCAGGCTGGCAATATCAGGTACTGGTTCAGGATTCTCCTTCGAGCCTTGGACCGGAGAACCGTGCGGAGACCCCTACATCTCGAACGAAGTTCCTTAGGTCAACAGGGGTCGAGTTCTTGGAGCCTTACACTCCAATCATTATTAACAGGATCGATGGAAGGCACGTTTAGACCATCAAGATGTCAAAGCTCTCTACCAGCAGCACCAGCAGCCATGTTTCAGGTCTGATTGCCTACACTACCTCTGGAGAAGCTCACCAGAGTTCGTGCGCGACTTCGAACAAAGAATATGACTTCCTCGATTTTCTTGGAGTCGCCCAAAGTCTGAAGCTCGACTTGCTTCCATTCACATGGCAGCCAGGATTAGACACATTCGCCGAAGGTGGTACAGCTGAGATACGTCAAGCATTGGTCAATGTTCGCTTGACTTTTGCGTTCAAACATCTGAAGCGTCCTCGGTCATCGACAGAGGAGGTCCGAAATCTGCGGGCACTTATAGCAGAAATATCGGTGCTAGGCCATCCTGTCATCCAACGCCATCCGAACATTGCGACTATCGCAGGAGTATCCTGGGACGTTGTTGCAGGTGGCGAGAAAGTTTGGCCAGTCTTAGTGTTTGAGAAGACTCAACATGGGGATTTATCCAGATTCATGACATTTGGCCCCGGAAAAGAACTAGATATCAAGGATAGATTTGATTTATTATTCGATGTTGGTTTTGCAATCAGAACTTTGCATGGCACTGGTAAGATTTTCAAATACACTTTCAAGTTTGCATAACTAAGGGAGAAGCAATCATCCATGGCGACATCAAGCCAAGCAATGTTTTGATCTATTCTGAAGACGATGGCCGCTATAGGGCGAAAGTAACAGATTTCGGTTACTCTAGTCTGTTTGCGACAGATAATGACACGATCACGATGCCATGCTCCCAGCCTTGGACAGCTCCAGAACAGCATCATCGGGAGATCCCGCCTGCACAAGCTAGGAAAATGGACGCCTACTCGTTTGGCATGCTCTGCCTATGGCTTCTCTTTTACAATAGAAGTCCAGATCAAGACCGTAACTTCAGGGAAGATTTCGAAGAATCGCAAAAGGAACCATTGAGTCCTGCTTGCGAATTGTTAGGAACAGAGATCGAGCTCCAAGATCAGAGGAAAGATGATCTCCGAAAATTATTCACTTCAACGCTCGCTCGTGACTTAGCTGAACGCACAGCGGACTTCACTGGACTCTTACAACTTCTATCGTCCAATAGGTAAGACTGAGCTCCGAACAGAAATTATATTCCTAATCCTTGGTCAGGACACGGAATTTGATCTATCTTAAAGAAGAAATTTCCATACCCAAGGGGGACTTTCAAGTAAGTTGGATTCGGCAGCACTTACTCGATACACCATGTTTTGCATAGCAAAGTAACAGTGTCCAGCTTGTTCGATCATCACATCAGCTTATCAAAGCTCACTACGGCGTACGCCGTTATTTAGTAGAATGCCTGCGGACAAGGGACAGTCAGCGTTTGTTGAGCCAATCTCAGGCTTTGGACCTCGCTCTTTGTTATGAGCTCGGCTTTGGTGTGGGAAGAAATAAAGTGAAATGCAAGATAGTGCTCAGAAAAAACGAGATACCAGTGGGAAAGCTCAAGGATCTGATCAAGCAGTTGAGAGGCAACCCGGATCCTTCAACGTTTCGGGGGGGTGATCTTCGAAGACTCTCTAAGGATGGCTACTTTCCCGTATTTGACTTTGGTCGGCAATATCGTGAGGAGCAGCGTTTGCACGAGGCCGAAACACTATATCAAAGTGAGATAAAAACGCTTGGGTCATCTCTTAGGGATAGCCATCCCCTCGTTCAGCAATTGAGGCTACAATTATGTATGCTCATGAGGAGTGAAAACAGGCAGACAGATGCAGAGAAATTGCAACTCCAGATGATAAAACTTGATCAGAGGGTATCTTTAGAGAGTCCTTTGACAGATCGCTTTGTTACATCCTTGGCGCAGATATTTGGCCAGCAGGGGCAGTTAGAAGAGATTGAAAAACTGCAGACATTCCTAGTGAATATGGATCAAAAGCGATTGGGTGCGGCACATCCTCTAACATTGAACAGTATGGCCAATCTAGCATCAACGTACAGTCAGCAAAAAAAGTGGAAGAAGGCTGAAGAGTTACAAGTGCAGATTGTCGAGAGGGAGAAGAAGATGCCGCTAACTAGGGAGCTTCCTCAGACCATAAATAACTTAGCTGCTTTAGCATCCACTTATCAGAACCAACAGCGATGGAAAGAGGCTGAAGAGCTAAAGAAACAAGTCCTAGAAATGAGAGGAAAAGCACTAGGCTTGGAGCATCCCCAAGCACTGCTTGATCTAGCCAATTTAGCTCGCACTTATATCGAACAAAAACGATGGAGGGAAGCAGAAGAGCTGGGAAGGCAGGGTTTAGAGACAAGCAGGAAGTTGTATGGTGCAGAAAATCCTAATACAGTGAACCTTACGGCCAATCTAGCAATGGTGTACAACGAACAAGGTCGATGGGAAGAGGCTGAACAATTAAGAACGCAAGTCATGGAAACGAGAAAGAAGACTTTGGGCATGGAACATGAGGACACGTTGGAAAGCATGGCCAATCTGGCGACAACGTACAGTTACCAACTTCGACGGGCAGAGGCCGAACAACTGAGAACGCAAGTCATGGAAACGAGAAAGAGAACCTTGGGTACGGAACACCCAGACACATTGTTGAGCATGGCAAACCTAGCAATGGTGTATCACAATCAAGACCGTTGGGACGAGGCAGAGAAACTTAGAGTATATGTGTACGAAACGAGAAAGAAGACGCTGGGTATGGAGAATTCAAAAACCTTGCTCAGTATGGCATTTCTGGCAACCACATACAGTCGTCAAAAGCGGTGGCAAGAGGCCGAACATTTACGAATGCATGTCATGAAAACGAGGATGAAGATATTGGGTGTAGATCATCCCGATACGGTAAAAAGCATCGTCGATCTGGCATCGACGTACGAGGATCAAGAGTCTTGGGACAAAGCAGAGAAATTGACGCTGCAGCTCGTAGATATACGGAAGAGGCTGAAGGGTGCAGAGGACCTAGACACGTTGGACAGCATGGGCAATCTGGTCTCAATATACCAGAAGCAAGGGCGGTGGAAAGAGGCCGAGGAGCTGGACAGACAGTCAATGCAGACAAGGAACCGGTTTATTTGGATTGATGATAGCTGCTGAAAAGATGATACGCTGTTGACGACCAACATGATTGCATTGATCCAACGATCAAGAACGAAAGGCGTCAGATTACGGAGTCTGTTCGCAATGATCCTTCCGAGGTAGCTCCCACCGTTCAGACAATGCTTGACAGCTCAGTAACACTAGAGTAGACTCGTCATGCCACATTGATGGCACTCTCGAGGCATGAAAACGGATGAAAATGGACTCTATGATGTAGATGGTGCTATCAACGCCATCCAGGTCATCACCGAAGAGTCACATTTTGCTTGGACAGAATGATACGACTGGGCCCGACATTATGCCTTCGTTGGAGGGCCGGAGAAAAATTAAATTTTTCAATGCTCAAGAAGATGTTTATATTCCGAGGTGTTCACCATGTCCGCTCTCTGCTCAACCTACAGAGGCCAAGCCAAATTGGCTTATTGCTTAGATCAGGCCTCTGTGCAACAAGAGCCATCCTAGCTCTCGACGAGCTTATCATTGGGCTTGACAGATCCATCAACGACGAAAGGCTTCTGATTACACATCGTACTTACCTTCGGCTTATCAGCATACTCCAACCTGAAGGCACGAATGATGGCGAGTCTCAGTCGCATTGTCTCGAACTCTCGCTTTGCTACCGTACGGAGTTTAATTGTGAGACTAAATTGTCTATATCATTCAGTCCGGCATGGTTTTAAAATCGAAAAGGAGGCTTCTCTGATCAAGACCCTCTCTGGTCCATATGAAATCACTTGGCAATTTGAGAAAGTACTTGCCTATCGACAATTGACTTACACAATCAAGAAATATCAAGGTAAACTCAAGGCTGCCGACGTCCATGACGATAGCGATGAAGAAGCCGGCGAGTCTCCGTCGGATGAAGGCGATATGGTGGTGGAACAGGGTGGCGAGCGCCGCCCATTGCCGTAGGTCTTCGCAAGTAATTTGCAGAGTTATCGGGAGCGGATTGTCTACGACACAGTCACGGCTGGGTGGTTGGGGAGAGCTGCTTCTCTCGGACCCTCACAAGCCCTCGATGAGCATCTCGCAAAGATACAGTCGATGCTTCAGCAATTGGAAGAGGAGGCGGCCTCTCTGAACAGCTTCAAAGAATTCTATGATCCCTGACCCTATTATCCAGCTGAACAGATAGATAGATTGGATCAATCTTGGACGAAATGCAACCAGGTTGAGAGCTAAGGGCAAAGACTTCTCAAGCATGGCATGCCATGAAGCACCAACAACTTGACCGCTGAGTACATCTTGACAGTGGGCTGGGACGCTGGGAAGTTTGTGCGTCGGCAAGTCGCGATCATGGAATCTGTTACCAGAAGACTAGGATATATATCGAATAAGAGAAAGAGACATGCCAAAGAACACACCAATCGTAAGTCCTTGCGCTGGTGGCACTAGGCGATATCGTAGACAGGAGCGACGAGGTCGGGGCCGCAGGAAATGGGCGCGTGCTGAGGGGGGGAGCAGGCGAGGGGTGGAGAGAAGCACGTGCGCTAGAGGGGAGCGGGAGAAGAGGACCGTTGAGGGCTCTTTGGAGTGGTGCCCTTAGTGGAGAGGAGGATGGTGACTCTGTTGTGGTGAGTTGGGTGTCTGAGAGATTGAAGGAGGAGAGCGTGAAGACGGAATAGAAGTGACCGATTGCGCAGAAGGGTAGGGATATCCGGTTTGAAGACTACTAACAGAGACTGACGAGTTCACGGATTGAGCGTTTGAACGCATGGGGAACATGTAAAGTGGCCATATCAGATCCACGATGAATTGCTAATGATATGCTAGGGCTCCTGCAGAACTTCCTTCGCCCCTTTAGCTCCTTCCTCCACCTGCCAAAATCAACGACCATGATTCATTTTTCCGCGAACGCAAGTTTCACGAGAAACTTTTCTCCATCGAGTGAATCTTTGGGACCTCTAGAGCCATTGAACATCGTCTTGCAATGCCATGAGCTTGCGCTGTAGAAGCTCGACGGGCTTCGCCTCCACGAAACCCAACACCAGGTAATACGCAAGCTGAGTGTATGTTTATGGAAAGGCGGACCAGACGTTATCTCCTTCTTTCGAAGGGAGATGCAAAGATCATCGTCGCAATGAAGATGGCGTTCGGGCTGAACGTCTCATAGTTTCTCGCAAAGGCTGAAGAGGCCGAGATGGTAGGATGGAGATGCCGATGTCGTTGACGGGGATGCCAACGCTGCTGATAAGGATGCCGAGTCTCCCAAAGCTCCAGCGACTATACTCTTGGCTTGAGGAAGATTTTTGCTGTTAAAGCCGTCGAGCTCAGTCCTGTGGATCGCGGACTTCATCCTCAGGGCTCGAAGCTCGTCGACTGCTCTGGGATCGTCCATGGCGTTTCGCGTGCCTTGGAGATAGCGGCTTGACGGTGATCGCATGGCCATGGCTCGTAAATCGGAGGAATCGATGCTTTTCTTTGGTGACATGCTGAGACGAAGGCTGTTCAGCCTGAAGAGCGTCGAATGTCTGGAGAATGATGTCTGAGTACATGTTGAAGGTGAAGTTGGAGATGGCAAAGCGTAGAAATGTGTCTTTGAATTCTACAGGGGTAAGAGGTTTTATTATCTAAAAGATTCTCAGCACAACACTGGGAAGGACTTGGGATGAAGGTGATATATATATTACTTCTATGCCTGTGCGAAAGACCGCTGAGATCGGACTCGTTTCATAAGCGGTTGAACCCAAAGTCCGCGATAACAAAGCAAGCCTCCGGCCCCGACCTGCTAAAGTCCGGGTTACTGAACAATCGGCTTTTGAAGATGCATCAGCACCTATAATAACCAATGTTCCATGACGCGCCAGAGTCTAGGCTGCAAGGGAATTAAGAGAGGGAGACATTGCGAAAAGCACACCAGTTGAAACACATTGCGCTGGCGGTAGGTTGTAGATAAAGTAGGATCAGGCGCAAGATGGAACAGACAATGTGTGACTAGGCGCAGGCCTTACAGATCGATCGGGCCTCGAACCACTTTCCTCCAGACCTGCTTTGATCCACGTCCTTCCTGTTGAAGTAGAAGTATGAGCGGATGTGGTGCGACGCACGTTTCGCAGTCGTTGACCCTGAAGATGTCGAAGTGCAGAATAGGCGATAACCATGGTTTGTGCTAACCATATTCGGGTTTCCTTTTGCCTTCATTGGGCTTAGTGAAGGGGCCTGCTGAAGCGAAATGGTGCAGGGATCCGACAGAGAATCCGTAGAACCTCAGAGAGGCTAGTCTGAGTCTCAAACTAACAATATCCAGTATCGGTTTGGCATTTGCATTGAGCGCACAACGAACTGTACATTTCTACACTGAACGTCTCAATCGCCTCTACCATGGCGGCCGATCTACTGTGAGGGGATAATTGTCCAACATGTTATACAAAGGCTAATGGATCCTTAGGAGAGAAATTCCGCTGAAGACCGTTCAGGTCGAGGCGCTGGTAGGTCCCCAAAATAATACATCCACAAAAACCGCATTTCAAGCTGAACGAGTCACAGGTTGTCATGAAGATAATCAAGCACTGCTCGCAAACCTTCCCCACCACCGCTACCGGCTTCCTCGTCGGCATGGACATCTCCTCCCAACTCCAAGTCACCAACTCCTTCCCCTTCCCCACCACCGAAATCCCCCAGCCCGACAGCCACCACGACAACAGCAACGCCGCCTCGAACCTCGCCGCCGCCGCCCCGCGCGCCAAAGCCAACGCCGCCTACCAGATCGACATGATCCGCAAGCTCCGCGAAGTCAACGTCGACGCCAACAACACCGGCTGGTACACGAGCGCCAACCTCGGCAACTTCGTCACCCTCAACATGATCGAGAACCAATACTTCTACCAATCGCAACTCAACGAACGCACCATCGCCCTCGTGCACGACGTCTCGCGCTCCTCCCAGGGGTCCCTCAGCCTGCGCGCCTTCCGCCTCTCCCCCTCCTTCATGACCGCCTACAAAGAAGGCAAATTCACCACCGAGGCGCTCCAGAAATCCAACCTCCGCTACCAAGACATCCTGCACGAGCTCCCCCTCACAATCCACAACTCCCACCTCCTCACCTCCTTCCTGCACACCCTCCCCACCTCGCCCTCGTCCACCCCCGCCCAACCCCCTTCCCTCGCCACCCTCAACAAAGCCTCCCTCCCCCTCACCCCAAACCTCACCACCGCACTCACACTCACAATCGACCCCTTCCTCCTACAAACCACCGAGAACCTCCTCGAAAGCATCGAGACGCACAACACCGAGCTCAACAACCACCAGTTCTACCAGCGCCAGCTCGCGCGCGAACAGGCCAAGATCACCGCCTGGCAGCAGAAGCGCAAGGCCGAGAACGCAAGCCGCGTGCTCGCCAAGCAGGCGCCCCTGCCCGAGGACGAGTGGCAGCGCATCTTCAAGCTGCCGACGGAGCCGGGGAGGTTGGAGAGCTTGGTCAATAGTAGGCAGGTGGAGCAGTATGCACGGCAGGTGGATGGGTTTACGGCCGCGGTGGGGGGGAGGATGTTTGCTGTGAGGGGGAATCTGCTGCCGGGGGTGGGGATGGGGCCGGTGGAGGAGCGGTAGGTGGGGTGGGCGTGGGGGAGGCGTCTTGGAGCGTTGGTGAGGTGTGGTGAGGCGCTGGGGAGACGAATAGGGTCGGTGAGGCATTAAGGCATCGAAAAGGAGCGTCTCGTCTGCTTCTGTTGCAGTCGACAAATGATATGGTGGGATGTTCTCTCGAGAAACAGATATGAATTCTGGCGAGAGAAAAATCCATTGCTACATAGGTACCCGTTTTACACGGCATCGGAGGAGTCGAATTCCCCAGGCTTGTTGTTCCACTTGATTATATCCGGGCAAGGTGCACTTTTCAGAACGTGAGACAGATATCCGTCGTCTGACACTCACTCTTCCAGAATGCTTTGACGGAATGACGATGGACTGATTGAGCAATGATGACTCGTTGCTCAAGAGGGCAAACCGTTCAAGCCTAGTATGTATCCTGTAATCGCACTCATATAGGAAGCTTGGGGAGGATGGAAGGGATAAGCTGAGGGTTTCTAGTGATTTCATTGCCGAGACAGAGTGCAACAGGCAAATAGGATAGCATAAACACTCCCATCTGCTAGACAAGTGCCAGCCTACATGCATGAAGTCGAAGCACTCCCTGTACGTATAATAACATGCTCAACAAGCAGCACCACGCAGATATCCTCCCAAAACCACCGCTCAAGGCAAGCCCCTCCCCGAATTCACCGCATTAGCCACCTGGCTCGTGTCCGGCCGGTTCTCTGTTGTCACCCACCAATCAGTCCCCAACTCTCAAAAACCCCCTATCTGAAGCATCTCACTCACCGGCATATCTCTCATAGCTATCCAGATACAGCTCATCCCCACTCGTCGTCGCCTTGACCCCCTCATTCCGCTCAATCGCATCCACCCAGCTTGCCCAGCGCGTACCGGGTTCTGGATCGGGCCAGCCACGGTACGGCTTCAGCACGTGTCGCATGCGAATCACCCATGGAGCCATTTGGATGTCGACGAAGGAGATGGTGGGGCCGAGGAAGAAGGGGCCGGAAGGGTCGGCCGCGTCGATGAGTTTGGCGATCTGGAGTTTCAGGTCTTCGGCGGCGTCGATTTGCTTTTGGGAGTCTTGTGCTTGGAGGTACTGGTAGAATACGGGGACGATGTGGCGGTTGATCTGGAGATTGTGGAGTCAGATGTGATGTTTTGTTGTGGGTGAGAGAATGGCATGATGCTGGATGATTGATGACTTACGTGGTCGGTCCATAGACGCGAGTGGGCTCGGATCTTCGGGTCCTTTGGCAGTAGAGCTTTGCCTTCGTTGAGGTCTTCAAGCTGTTTCTGGTCAGTATTCATTGTGAGAAGAGTGCCAGCTCTCGCGGCTCACATATTCCATCAGAACTGTGCTTTCGTAGCATGACCAGTCGCCATGCCGGAGTGCTGGGATGAGGCCGCGCGGATTTATATCGAGTAGCCAGTCTGGTTTCTTGTATGGATCTACCTCAATGTATTGGTATTCCAGTTTCTTGATTTCCATTGAGATCCAGACTCGCTGAACAAAAGGGCTATCGCATGATTAGATCTAGACATTAAGGATCGACAACCCGAGAGGTCTTACCAGAAGCAGCTCCCGATCAATTTCAAGTCATGATCTTTGGAACGCTTCTTGACCGTGTTCAGCGCTTGCCCAGTTGCTCGCTTGTGGTAGGTTTTCTGTTCAGATTTAGATTTGTCAGACATCTTGCATTTCTATGATGAGGTTATGGGTGTATGATCTGCTGTGGACTTTGAAGACAATAGTAGAGTGGCAAGGGTTCGTAAGAGTCCTCTGGCGCATTATCTCTTGAGCCGTCGCACAAATGGGGATATGGATTTGTCCAATGACGGAAGATGACGCGCAGGCTGCACATGCAGATGAAAGGCCTCGCTGCTTGAATTTTCGGTTGCGCTTCCGGACCTGACAACCGACCCGCTACCGAGGCCTCATGGTCTCATAACAGGAATTGAGGTACGCCAGAAATCAACATTTACACGACAACACGTTGAATGCTTTGACCACTCCAGGCCCAGAGGCCAAGGGCCGTTGCGAAAATTCCTCCTAAGCACTAACGAAGAAAAATTGCTTACTTGAAATCTCCTCTTCACCTTTTCCTCCTTCAACATATGTCGCTGTATGCTGTTTCTCTTCACACGGTCGCTTTCGTCTAGTGTATGCTTATGGCCTCCTCCTACGCCGTCTGCCTGTCCGTTGCTGCCGTTGACCCTCTGAATGGTATAGTATCTACTCCCATCACTACCAGGAGGTCCACTTCGAAATGTCCCGTCATTGAGCATTGAAGCACCTGGTTGTGCCGGCCCAAATAGGTTATTGGCGCCAGGTTGAATAACACCGGAATCAGACTCGCCCATCGCTGCTCGGGCCCCCGGAAAGAACTCTGTGATCTTGATCTTCACATCACACAGATCACGCTCTCGTGCTTGACGCTTACGCTTCTTCTTGTTTGGATCGTCGGATTTGGCCGTTCCAGGAGGACGACCTTTCAGCCTACAGTCCCAGTAATGTGACACGAAGGGTTTGCGCTTATATTTCTGGGTTGATCGATGCGAGTAGATGTTGTCCACATGAGGGAAATAGGTTTGGAATCTAAGAATGTTCGTCAATTGTGGCACTTGTTGGTATATTGTTTTGACGCAATGGCGGTGGCACGAGTATTCGAATAGACCCATCGCAAAAGAGCAAACACGTCAAATCAGAACATGACTTACTGCTCCTCAGTCAAGTCGATTGGCTCGTTGACATTGAACAGGCGTTCCCTCCATACTTCCAGATCTGGTGGATCTGGTACGACCTTCAAGTTCCCGAAATGTATTGTGCCTCCAGACCCATCAGCAGATGATTGTAGATCATTTTCGCCCTGTAATCGTCCGAATGGTTGATGCTGAACCTGAAGATTGTTCGGCAACTGGTTATGGGGTGTTAAGATGCCAAACTGCCCTCCCTGCGGACGACTGCTCGCCGGCCGGGCGGGCGCCGGAGCAGGTTGCAGTGGCGCTTGTGGTTGGATATCATGGAAGTGTTGGTGCTGGAGGCTTGGATCCAAGACATTGTTGCGCGTCTGAGGTTGGGGGATGGGGCTCTGGACGTCGAATTGGGCGTTGAACTGGAAGGGGTCATTGGGGTCGAGGTCGAACTGAGAGGGCAGAGTGTGTGGTGGGGGCTGGTGGAAGATGTTATCTTGAAGAGCATGAGGGTGGTAATGGTGCAGCGCCCCTTCCATTTCGAAAGCTGGTATACGAAACGAGCTTTCGACTTGTCGCCGCTTCAACGCTCTTGCCAGAAAAGCGGCGAGCACATGAGGGAGAAAATAGTCTAGCTAGAAATGACGACCGGTCTTGGCGCGTCTTTCAGCACCAGCGCACTAAAACCTTCTAAAGTACAACACATAACACACACAGTGGTTGTCATTCTTTCGCACATCTTGGACGAACAGTGTTGACGAAGTTAGTTCGAACGGAACCACAGAGACCCATAGCTGATAGGGTGGATCGTCAAAGTATCTATCTGCCTTGCTTCACCATGATATCTAAGAGGAGGGTCCATAGAGGGCATTCTTCATGCTCGCTCGATGAGAAGGTGAGCATACCGTATATTCGAGGTCGCCTAGTGTATGGATTGTTCTGTTACTTCCTCCACTATGGGACATCTCGGTACCGAGGATACTGGTTGAATGTGGCTGCATATATTCCGCGACATCCACGGTGTCCCATCGTGCCATCTGACAGAGCAGGCTTTGCTGATGAGCCCAGAGACCTTCAGAAGATATGCTAAGTACTTTGATTTACGTTGCAATATCTGTTGATGCTTTGTATAACAGGTAGCGAACTCTCGATGCATCAATCTCTTACCTCGTCTTGTGAAGATCTATCAGCCATGGCGGTTCATGGACCATGGTAACGTGCTTATTGCACAAGCCAACGCCTCTGTGGCGTGATGTCGTTGCATTGTCGACTGTCTCTACCGTAATCCTTGCCTTACTTGAAAAAACTTCCGTCTTTCTCTTTTGTTACCTTGCGGCTATTACACATCAAGATCTGTCCACTCCAGACCTGCTCACCGCCCAATGAGTGACATCTTCGTTGTCCATATACTGGAATGCTGAAAAATCAGCGAGAATTACTTCATTGAATTTGAATCTTCTCGGCCCGTGTGTAAGAGCCATCAAGACAGTCCTTCATCTACCTCTGAACCACACCGCTTGACAATAAAGACCTTAGAGAGCTTATGAACATAAATGCCTTGCCTTAATCGTCAAGGTTGCATCTCGAGATAACGCCTACTGTTCCTTTTGAGAGCTCTCTGAGTAACACTTGGATTCGACAGCCATCGATTATGAACCATGCCACAACTTGACGGATTCACAACCGGGACGTACTCGAATCTTGATTCAAGCGAGATCGAGGACGGGAAGAGATGGCTGGTGATCTCACCATACGTGGCTCATGCACATCTGTTGAATCTGGCTACAATTACAGAGCCACAACGGCTGTTCGCGAAAGCCTTGACAGTCATGAAGCCAATACCTTCGGACTATGCCACTGCCTCTTACCAGGAGAGCTTCAACTGGAGCGAAATTATCTGCACGCTCAAAGACCTGATAACTGCAACAGGTCTATACTGGGCTCAGCAGAGTTTCTACGTTGTGGTTTTTAGGTCACAGGTGCTGGCCTCGACAGATCGTGCACGTCTAGCTGCTTTGGACGAGCGCTCGCATGCCGAAGCTATGAAGAGCGGAGGGCTCCTCAAATATTGGTTCGGAATACCTGACGGCGGTTATAGAAACCTGGCCACCTGTGAGTGATTCTCCAGATCAACTGGCATACATATGACTAACCTTGCCAGGCATCTGGAATACAGGGGAAGATGCTAAAAGGGGTGGCAGAGGTGAGGGACATAGGGAGGCTGCTCGAGCGACCAATAAACTGTATTCGGAATGGCGTGTGGAGCGCCTGAGATTCGACATTGGGGAGAACGCCGAGCGGTGGAGCATTCGCGACTGGGACAACTAGAGATGGACACGACTCGAGATGGACACGACTCGAGATGGACACGACTCGAGATGGACACGACTCGAGATGGACACGACTCGAGATGGACTACTTGAGTACGGTCAAATCGATGAGCTTTCGTACGCTTATTACTACCCCTTCATTTTCGCGGGCATAGTACTGGGAGATTAGAGGTCAAAAAATCGGCATAATATTAGATCAAATATCTAATGAGCTTACGGGCATGGGCATTAAGCCGTTCGAGCTTTTTCTCCTGTGAAGTAGACTGATAGATGAAAGTTCACTGCTCCCATGATTCAAAGCTGTGATCGGCCGTGGGCACCGAAACGATGCCATGCCAAGCCAAGTGGACCCCGAAGCTAATCGATAGATTCTCCAAACAATCCGGACCCACATCTCAGCCTTCAATCACCGCCTTTTGACATCAACTGTTTTCTTCTACATCCCAGGGCCCACGACTGTCTTGAAGTACTCAAATCTGACTTCTCCATCAGCCATCCCTCAAGAATTACTCTACTCTTCTTCGCATTTTTACGTTAATCCGTCATCATGAGTGGAGCACCGGCACATAAGCACAAGGTTGCAGACCTCGTAAGTCTGCCATTGTAAGTCTGAAGCTCATTCAGCTAAGCACATGGAATACTAGTCGCTCGCTGCCTTTGGGCGCCGCGAGATTGAGCTTGCCGAAAATGAAATGCCTGGTTTGATGGCGACGAGGGAGAAGTATGCTTCAGATCAGCCATTGGCTGGTGCGCGTATCGCAGGATGTCTACACATGAGTATGAAGAAGACTTGGTCCTTTTCGGAAAGGAAGATCGATTGACAGCCATTCTAGCGATTCAGACCGCGGTCCTCATCGAGACACTCACCTCGTTAGGGGCTGAAGTCACCTGGTCAAGCTGCAACATTTTCTCCACACAAGACCACGCGGCAGCTGCGATAGCAGCATCTGGCACTCCAGTGTAAGTAAAGTACCGGACGCCATATCGTATCCCAGACTGACATGAAGTAGGTTTGCCTGGAAAGGCGAAAGCGAAGAGGAATACCAATGGTGTCTGGAGCAGCAACTACTCGCTTTTAAAGATGGCAAGCACCTCAACCTGATCCTCGACGATGGCGGTGATCTCACAGCAATGGTCCACAACAAGTACCCAGACATGCTCAAGGACTGCCATGGCGTCTCGGAAGAGACGACCACTGGTGTCCACCACCTGTACAGAATGCTCAAGGGCAAGAAGCTCCTGATACCAGCCGTCAACGTTAATGACTCCGTCACCAAGTCAAAATTCGACAACCTTTACGGATGCCGAGAATCACTAATTGATGGTATCAAGCGCGCAACGGACGTCATGATCGCGGGTAAGGTCGCAGTCGTTGCTGGGTTTGGTGATGTGGGTAAGGGCTGCGCACAAGCTCTGCAAAGCATGGGTGCCAGAGTTATTGTCACGGAAGTCGATCCCATCAATGCTCTTCAAGCTGCCGTCTCGGGTTACCAAGTCATTACTATGGAGGATGCCGCGCCTGTTGGTCAGATCTTCGTCACAACTACCGGCTGCCGAGACATTCTCACCGGCGTGCACTTCGAGCAGATGAAGAATGATGCCATTGTTTGCAGTAAGCGATGTCCATTCCTCTCCAAAATTCTTTCCAACGTTAGACTTTCCGCTAATCGCAGGCCCTTTCAGACATCGGACACTTCGACATCGAAATCGACGTCGCCTGGATGAAAGAAAATGCCAAGAGCATCCAGAACATCAAGCCCCAGGTCGACCGCTACCTCATGAAGAACGGACGTCACATCATCCTACTCGCCGAAGGTCGTCTCGTCAACCTTGGCTGTGCAACCGGCCACTCCTCCTTTGTCATGTCATGCTCCTTCACCAACCAAGTCCTTGCGCAGATCATGCTGTTCAAAGCTGAGGACGACAAGTTCGGCAAGCGATACATTGAGTTCGGCAAGACTGGCAAGAAGGACATAGGTGTCTACGTCCTGCCCAAGATCCTCGACGAGCAGGTTGCTCTGCTGCATCTAGAGCATGTGAACGTCAAGCTGTCGAAGTTGACAGAGAAGCAGTCGGATTACCTCGGTATACCAGTCGAGGGTCCTTTCAAACCCGATATGTAATCTTCTCTCCCCATTGACATGTCCAAGTGATTGTACTGACTTTATACGTAGCTACCGCTACTAGACTTCGAAATTGGTCTTTTCCATAACGCATAGCATATGTTCAACACGGAGTTACGAAGAGATGATATCCACAAAAGCATGTCCTTCAACGGCTGTTTTCCCGTTACTTGGTCAGGGCCGCCACATCAACAGGCGGCTCGATCGCTAGACTTGGAAGCTAGGTTCAACATAGAAGAAATCGATCCAGCGATGATAGATGGAGAATCAAGCACTGAAAGCCGTATCTCAAGCGCGGGTAATCATAGGCGTGGTCTGATAGACAAGACCTTGATAGTTACTTGCACCCTAATCTTGCTATTTACGCCTAATACGCTTTGACTGTCCTCATGTCGTCAGCATATACTGCCAGCAGAGTGGAACAAGTCTCTTCCCGCCCCAAGACGAAGTTCTTCTCCGTCTCCTCTTTTCTTCCTTCTTCTTTCATCACCTTTGTTGGGGGGGGGGGGGGGGGGGGGGGGGGGGGGGGGGGGGGGGGCGGGGGGGGGGGGGGGGGGGGGGGGGGGGGGGC
>JAABUO010000415.1_pt1 | contig 86839 bp, 81 predicted proteins | sample 5559291 | NCBI WGS metagenome assembly JAABUO01 (sample SAMN10711878, study PRJNA513372) | rock metagenome | isolation source: Antarctica rocks | place: Antarctica: Victoria Land, Finger Mt sud
GTGATCGCCGCATAAGGGCAGGTCAGCGGACGATCACGCACAACGGTCCCGGGCGGCGCGTCGCGGGCGGGCCCGGCGGCTCCGCTCGAGGTCCCGCTCGGTCTCGGACATCCCGCCCCAGACGCCGTAGGGCTCCTCGGTGGCGATCGCGTGCTCGCGGCAGGCATCGATCACGGGGCACCGGCCGCAGACGGCCTTGGCCGCGCGCTCGCGTGCGGCCCGGCTGGCCCCCCGCTCGCCCTCCGGGTGGAAGAAGATGCTGGCATCGGCACCCCGGCACGCCCCGTGCAGCTGCCACTCCCAGGCCGAGCTGGTCGGCTGGGGCAGGCGGTGGGTGTCGGCCACGGCGACCTCCGGGAGCTGGTGGTGCACAAGGTCATACCTCCGGGCAGCTGGGGCGAACCGCCCTGTGGGGCGCGGCAGTGACCGACCCGGCCGAGCGCACCGACCCGCCCGAGCGCACCGACCCGGCCGAGCGCACCGACCCGCCCGAGCGCATCGATCCCCCCGGAGCCGGCGAGGCGTTGCTGGCCGCCGTCGAGCGGGCGGCCTTCCACTCGTCCCCCGGTGCGGCGCTGGTCGCCGCCCGCCGGCTCGCCGGTGCGTCGGCCCGGGCCGGTTGGGTCGCCGGCGTCTGCGCCCTCGCCCTCGGCCGGTACGGCGAGGCCCGCGCCCTGCTGGACGACGTGACGGCCGGCACCGGGCCGGCGCCGCGCGAGGGGGTCGCTGTGGGTGCCCGGGCGGCTGCGGGCGCCCGGGCCGCTGAGGGTGCCGGTGCGGCCGAGAGCTGCGCGCTCGCCCTCGCCGCGGCGGCGAGCCTGCAGCGGCAGGTGGGGTCGTACCCGGTGGCTGAGCGGCTGGACCAGCGCGCCGCGGCCCTCGCGGGGCCCTCCGGCGAGGCCCGGCTCGACGCGCTGACCGGGCTGGTGGCCGACGCCGTCGGTGTGGGCGACGCGGCCACCGCGGCGGCGCGTCTGCCCGCGCTCGAGCGAGCCGTGGAGCGCGCGCGCTCCCGCATCGGTGACGTCCTGTTGTGGCGGCCGCTGACCCGGCTCGGCTGGGTACGGGCCGAGGTCGCGCTGCTGGCCGGGCGCCCGGAGGAGGCGGTCGACGCGGCGACCGAGGCGCTGGCCCACGCGAGCGGCGCCGGCGCCCCACGGCACGAGGCGAAGTCCCTGCTCTTCCGCGGGGTGGCCGGTGCCGTCGCTGGGGCCGGTGCCGCGGTCCCGGACCTGCAGGCCGCGCGTCGCCTCGCCGGGCGGCTGGGCTGTGCGCCGTTGGCGTGGCCGGCCGCGGAGGTGCTGGCCGGGCTGGACCCCGTCGAGGGCGCCGGGCTGCGTGCGGAGGCGACCGCCACCGTGCGGCGGCTCGCCGACGCCATGCCGGCCGACCTGCGGGTGAGCTGGCTGACGCGGGCCGACGTCGCCGCGGTCCACGAGCGGGGGCGCAGCGGCTCACGATGACGCCTGGCCGTGCCGATGCTCCCTCGAGCACCGGACCAGCCGGCGCGGCAGTGGAGGAGGACGCGTGACCGAGCTCGCCGCCGGGCCTCGTCCGGCCCTGCTGCCGCAGCACCCGCCCCGCGCCGTCAGCGCCCGCGAGCTGGCGGCCCGGCTGCTGCTCCTGGAGGAGCAAGACGCCGGTGCCGTGGCCGGCGAGCTGCACGACGGCGTGATCCAAGGTCTCGTCGCCACCCGCTACCTGGTCGACCTGATGGTGGCCGGCCTGCGCCGGGCCGACCGCGCCCCGGCGCTCGCCGACCTGCTGGGGTTGCAGGCAGCCGCCCAGGAGGCGCTGCGCTCCGGCCGCGTGGTGCTGTCGCAGGTGCAGTCCCGCTGCTCGGACGGTCGTGGGCTGCCTGGCGCCATCGAGGCGGTGGCCGCGGCCGCGCGCCGTGCCGGGCTCTCGGTGGACCTCGCGATCGCCACGCTCCCCGACCGGCTCGAGTCGGTCACCTGCCTCGTCGCGCACCGCCTCACCCGCGCCGCGACCGCCGATGCCCTGGCCCGCGGCGCCGGCGCCGTGCGGCTGCGCGTCGGGACGACCGACACCGGCCTGGAGGTCGACGCGGACGACGACGGCTCCGTACCCGTCGCGGTGCCGTCCTCCACGCCGACGGGCGCCGCGCTCGACCGGTGGCGCGAGCGGGCGGCCCTGGTCGGTGGCCACGTCGACGTCGCGGTCGCTGCCACCGGGCTGCGCGTGCGCGTGTGGCTCCCGGACGCCGAGCTCGCGGCCGTCGCGCAGTCCGGGCGCGCCCCCACAGCCACCGCCGGCCGTCCCGTCACTGCCCGCCCCACCACCGCACCACCCCCCCGAGGAGCCTGGCGATGATGGCCCAGCACCAGCAGCAGCACCCCGCCACCCCTGTGGCGCTGCCCCCGCCACGGGCGGCGGGTGACCTGGGGCCGCTGGCCCCTGCCGTCCGTGGCAAGACCGTGCTCGTCTGCGACGACCACCGCATCGTGCGGGAAGGACTGCGGCAGTTCGTCTCCGAGGTCCCGGGTGTCGAGCGGGTGCTCACCGCGGCCAGCGGGGAGGAGGCGCTGGCGCGGTACGACGTCGAGCGCCCCGACCTGGTGCTGCTCGACATCCAGATGCCGGGGATGGGCGGGGTCGAGACGCTGCGGCTGCTGCTGTCGCGCCACCCCGAGGCCGTTGTCCTGGTCCTCACCGCCGCCGACGACCGCGAGCACGTCGCGTCCGCGGTGGTCGGGGGTGCCCGCGGATACCTGCACAAGGACGTGTCGCACGAGGAGCTGTGCATGGCGGTCGGCACGGCGCTGGCCGGCGAGGACCTCTTCGAGCCGTCCGTGCGGCGCGCGATGACCGAGCGCGCGCTGCAGGCCCGACCCAGCGACCCGGCCAGCCAGCTCACCGAGCGGGAGCTGCAGGTCCTGCGCGGCATGAGCCAGGGCAAGAGCAACGCCGAGATCGGCCGGTCGCTCTTCCTTTCCGAGGACACCATCAAGACGCACGCGCGGCGGCTCTTCCGCAAGCTCGAGGTCAACGACCGCGCCCAGGCGGTGGCCCTGGGCTTCCGGCGGGGTTACGTCACCTGACCGGCGGCTGGCCCCCCGGCCCGTCGCGGCCCTCGCGCTCGGACTCCCCGGTCTCGTCGTCCAGCTCGACGACGGCGTCGGTGTAACCCCTGGCGTAGTCCCAGCTGACGTAGTCGGTCGGGTCGGGGTCGAAGGCGGGTTCGTGCACCTGCGCCGGTGACCCGGCGAGCATCGAGCGCAGGTTGGCCCGGGTCAGCGACCAGTCGACGAGGTGCACCTCGTCGCACTCGCCGCAGTCGCTCGACAGGCCCCGCACCCCGCGCGCGCCGAGCAGCGCCTCGAAGACCTCGAGGTCGGCGAGGTCCTCGAGCAGCTGCTCGCGCTCGTCATCGTCGATCTCGTGCGGCCCGTGGTCGTGCTCGGCACGGTCGTCCGGGTCGAGCGAGGCGAGCGCGTGCGCGGGGTCGTCCGGCCCGGCGAAGGGGTCCAGCACGTGGTCGTGCTCGCCGCCGCCGTCCTGCTCCCGCTCGCTAGCCATGCTGATGACGGTACGCGGCGGGGGCTCCGCTGCGGGCGGCCTGGGGACGGTGCGGGGGCGGTGCGGGTGGGCCGGTGGCCTCGTACCTCCCCGCGGTGGCTGCGGGGTGATCGACGGCACGCCGTCAGGCTCCGCCCGCGGGGAGGGAGCCTGAGTAGGCTGAAGCATGGGCATCGGGGAGCACCGTTACGACGACACCCTCGGCGGCAAGCTGGTCGGCACGGGGCTCACCTACGACGACGTGCTGCTGCTGCCCGCGGCCTCCGACGTCATCCCGAGCGGCGTCGACACCAGCGCCTGGCTCTCCCGGCGGGTACGGCTGCGCATCCCGCTCGTCAGCTCGGCGATGGACACCGTGACCGAGGCGAGGATGGCCATCGCGATGGCCCGTCAGGGCGGCGTCGGCGTGCTGCACCGCAACCTGCCGGCCGAGGACCAGGCGGCCCAGGTCGACCTGGTCAAGCGCAGCGAGTCGGGGATGGTCGACCAGCCGATCACCTGCCGGGCCGACGCCACCATCGGCGAGGCCGACGCGCTGATGGGGCGCTTCCGCATCAGCGGGGTGCCGGTCACCGATGACGGGCAGTCCGGCGGCCTGCTCCTCGGGATCGTCACCAACCGCGACATCCGCTTCGAGCGCGACCCCACCCGCCTGGTCCGCGACGTGATGACCCCCATGCCGCTCATCACCGCACCGGTGGGCGTCGACGGCGCCGAGGCGATGCGCCTGCTCAGCGCCCACAAGATCGAGAAGCTGCCGCTGGTCGACGCCGCCGGCCGGCTACGCGGCCTCATCACCGTGAAGGACTTCATCAAGCGTGAGCAGTACCCGCTGGCCAGCAAAGACGCCGACGGTCGGTTGCTCGCGGCCGCTGCCGTCGGCGTGGGGGAGGACGCCTACAAGCGCGCCGGCCTGCTCGTCGATGCGGGTGTCGACGTGCTCGTCGTGGACACCGCGCACGGCCACGCGAGCGGCGTGCTGCAGATGGTGCGCCGACTGAAGGCCGAGGTCGGCGACACCGTCGACGTGCTCGGTGGCAACGTCGCGACCTACGACGGCGCCCGCGCGCTCGTCGACGCCGGCGCCGATGCGATCAAGTGTGGCGTAGGCCCCGGATCGATCTGCACCACCAGAGTGGTTGCCGGAGTGGGTGTCCCACAGGTGAGCGCGATCGCCGAGGCGGTGCGCGCGGCGCGGCCGGCCGGCGTACCCGTCATCGCGGACGGGGGGCTGCAGCAGAGCGGCGACATCGTCAAGGCGCTGGCCGTGGGGGCCGACACGGTCATGCTCGGCTCACTCCTCGCCGGGGTCGAGGAGAGCCCCGGCGAGCTGCTCTTCGTCAATGGCAAGCAGTTCAAGAGCTACCGCGGGATGGGCTCGCTCGGGGCGATGCAGTCGCGGGGCAAGCCGGAGGGCCGGTCCTGGAGCCGGGACCGCTACGCCCAGGACGACGTGCTCTCCGACGACAAGCTGGTGCCCGAAGGCATCGAGGGCCAGGTCCCCTACCGCGGGGCGCTGGCCGCGGTCGCGCACCAGCTGATCGGCGGCCTGCGGGCGGGCATGGGCTACGCGGGCGCCGCGACCGTGGCGCAGCTGCAGGAGCACGGGCGGCTGGTGCGGATCACCAGCGCCGGTCTCACCGAGAGCCACCCGCACGACATCCAGATGACGACCGAGGCGCCCAACTACCACGGCCGCTGACCGGTCCGCGGCGGCCCTCCTCACGTACGATCTCCCTTCACCCGTAAGCCCCGATCTGCCCCGAGGTGCACCCCATGCGTCGTCTGCCCCTGCTCGCCCTCGCCTGCGGCGCCTCGCTCGTCACCGCCACCGCGGTGACCGCCTCGCCAGCGCTCGCGGCCCCCCGGCCGACCGAGAGCACCGCCGGCCTGCACGTGCTCACCGAGGCGACGCTGCCGGGTCTGCTCGCCGCGGTCAGCGCCGGTGCGGCCACCGACGCCGGTGCGGTCGACCCGGCGACGACGATGCAGGTGGGCGTCACCATCGCGCGGCCGGACCCGACCGGTGAGAAGGCCTTCACCGCCGCGGCGGAGGACCCCGCCAGCCCGTCGTACCAGCACTTCCTCAGCCCGGCGCAGTTCGACGCCCGCTTCGGCGTCCCCGCTGCCACCGCGCAGGCGGTCCGCGGCTGGGCGACCGCCCACGGCCTCACCGCCGTCACCTCGATCGGCAGCGGGGACTACCTGCTGCTCTCGGGCACTGCCGCGCAGGTCGAGTCGACCTTCGGCGTCGCGCTGCACGACTACTCCGTCGCGGGCAAGACCTACGTCGCCAACACCGCGGCCCCTCTGGTGCCGGCCGCCGTCGATGGCGTGCTGGGCCTCGACACCGTCCACGGCGCGCACCCGATGACCGCGTCGGGGTCGCGCCCGGCACAGGGGATCTGCACCGCGATCTGCACCGGTGCGCTCGACATCGAGGACTTCTACACCGCGTACGACATGCCCGGCACCGCGACCGGCCAGGGCCAGACGATGGCCGTCTTCGGGGAGGGCCAGACCTCGGGGGTCATCGGCGACCTGCTGCAGTTCGAGGCCGAGCACAAGCTCCCCAAGGTGCCGATCACCGTGCGGTCGGTGGGCGACGACTTCAAGGACACGTCGGGCAGCGGCGAGTGGGACCTCGACATGCAGTCGAGCACCGGCACCGCCTTCAACGCGGCGGGGGAGTACCTCTACTTCGGCGCGACCCTGCTCGACGCCTCGATCAACGCGACCTACGCGCAGTGGGCCGATGACGCGGACGGGCCGCACCAGGCCAACGCGAGCTTCGGGGAGTGCGAGCCCATCCCGCCCTTCGCCTCGCTGCCCAACGGAGGCATCTTCATCACCGACCCCACCGGCGGGGTCGGCACGGTGGGCGTCGGCACGCAGTCGATCGACGCCTTCACCGCCCAGGAGGCGCAGCTGGGCAAGGCCCGCGCCGAGGGCCGCACCCTCTTCGCCTCCGCCGGTGACCAGGGCGGTGCGTGCGGGGTCGGCATCCCCAACGCCTTCGAGAACAACGGCGTCCCCGAGCTGAACGTGCCGGCCGGCTCCATCAACGCCGTGGGCGTGGGCGGCACCGTCCTCTACACCACCAGCGCGACCGACCACTCCAGGGCCGTCGAGCGCGCGCTCGACGCCAGCGGCGGCGGCAGCAGCACCTTCATCCACGCCGACACCTACCAGACCGCCCTGCTGAGCAACCAGACCCCGCCGCTCACCCCGGTCATCGCGCACCAGGACGGCACCCCCGACACGAGCATGGCGCTGGCCCGCTCGCTGCCGGACGTCGCCGCCGACTCCGGTGACATCTCTGTCGTCGCCGGCCTGTCCGGCCTCAACATCGTCTCCGGCAACGACGGCATGGGCACGTCCGGTACGGACACCACCGCCGCCGGCACCAGCCTCTCCTCACCGCTGACCATGGGCATGTGGACGCGCATCCAGGGCGCCCGCGGCGGCCCGGCCGGGCTCGGCTTCGCCAACCCGGTGCTCTACCGCCTCGCATCGACGCCGGCCACTGATACCGCGGACTTCTACGACGTCACCCTGGGCGGCAACGGCCAGCGGGTCGCGATGCCGCGCAGCGCCCTCGACCCGACCGGGTACGACCAGATCACCGGCCTCGGGGTGCTGGACGTCAGCGGCATCATCGCGAGCCTGGCGCCGGCGGCCGCGGCCCCGGTGACGACGACGGCCCCGGTGACGACGACGGCCCCGGTGACGACCACGACGACGAAGAAGACCACCGCCACGAAGAAGAAGGCGAGCACCCACCGCAGCACCACCGTCGCCGCGGTGAGCGCACCGACCGGCTCGCTCGCGGCCACCGGCCTCCCCGCTGGCCTGGCCGCGCTCGCGTCGGGCGCCACCGCCGGCGGCCTGGCACTTCGTCGCCGTACCCGACGCCGGGTCTGACCCGGCTGCCTGGCGGACGGCGGCGCGCCTAGCGGAGCCCGCCGCCCAGCTCCGCGCGGCGGGCGTAGAGGTCGCGCAGCAGTGCGACCTCGGCGAGGGTGGTGCAGGACCTCGCGGTTGACCCAGCCGACGATGGCGAGGATGGGCAGGTCAGGGTCCAGCCGACCTTGGCGGGTGTGGCCCGACGGTTGCCACCGCGAGTAGGATCGGTGGTGTGAAGGTCAGTGTGAGCCTGTCCGACGGGGACGTCGCCTTCCTCGACGCCTACGCGACCGAGCACGGTGCCGCCTCCCGCTCCGCCGCCGTGCAGCAGGCGGTCGCCTTGCTCCGCGAGCGGCAGCTCGGGGCTGAGTACTCCGCCGCCTTCACCGAGTGGCATGGGTCGGTGGAGGCGCGCGCCTGGGAGGTGGTCGTCGGCGACGGCGTGGGTGCCGATGAGACGTGGTGACATCTGCCTGGTCGACCTCGAGCCCGCGCGCGGCGCTGAGGCGGGCAAGAGCCGGCCGGCCGTGGTCGTGAGCAACGACGCCGCCAACGCCGCTGCGACGCGCCTCGGGTACGGCGTGGTCGTCGTCGTACCCGTCACCTCGAACCTGACGTCGGTGCGGCCCTTCCAGGTGCTGCTGCCCGCCGCGGACACCGGCCTGCCGCGCGACTCCAAGGCGCAGGCCGAGCAGGTTCGCGCGGTCGCCGTGGAGCGGGTCGGTGAGCGGCGGGGCGGTTTGACGGTCGCACTGCAGCGCAGCCTCGACGCGGCGCTCCGCCTGCAGCTCGCCCTGTAGACCGCCAGGATGACCGGGTGACAGACGTCGAGATCGGCATCGGGCGGCGCGGCCGACGGGTCTACGGCTTCGAGGAGATCGCGCTGGTCCCCTCCCGGCGCACCCGCGACCCGCGGGACGTCAGCGTCGGCTGGGACATCGACGCCTACCACTTCGACCTGCCCGTCGTCGCGAGCCCGATGGACAGCGTCATGAGCCCGCGGACCGCGATCGAGATGTCCCGTCTCGGCGGTCTCGGCGTGCTCAACCTCGAGGGCCTCTGGACGCGGTACGACGACCCCACCCCCCAGCTCGCGTCGATCACCGGGCTGCCCGAGGGCGCCAGCGCCACCGCGCGGCTGCAGGCGCTCTACGCCGAGCCGATCCGCGAGGAGCTCGTCGTGCGCCGCCTGGTCGAGCTGCGCGACGCCGGGGTGACCGTCGCGGCGAGCCTCTCGCCGGCCAACGTGGTGCGGCTGGCGCCGGCGGTGCTCGCGGCCGGGGTCGACCTCTTCGTCATCCAGGGGGTCGTCGTCTCCGCCGAGCACGTGAGCAGCGGCAGCGAGCCGCTCAACCTCAAGCGCTTCATCGCCGACCTGGACGTGCCGGTCATCGTCGGTGGGTCGGCGACGTACATGACGACGCTGCACCTCATGCGCACCGGCGCCGCGGGTGTGCTGGTCGGCGTCGGCTCAGGGCAGGCCTGCACGACCCGCGGGGTGCTCGGGGTCGGGATGCCGATGGCGAGCTCGGTCGTCGACGCGGCCTCGGCCCGGCGCGACTACCTCGACGAGAGCGGCGGTCGCTACGTCCACGTCATCGCCGACGGCGGCATGCGCACCGGCGGTGACATCGCCAAGGCCATCGCCTGCGGTGCCGACGCGGTGATGCTCGGGGCCGCGTTGGCCCGCGCCGCTGAGGCCCCCGGCGCGGGGTGGCACTGGGGCATGGAGGCCGCGCACGCCGAGCTGCCGCGGGGCACCCGGGTGCGGGTGGGCACGTCCGGCACGCTCGCCGAGGTGCTGCTCGGTCCCTCGCACACCGGGGACGGTGCGACCAACATGATCGGCGCACTGCGCCGGGCGCTCGCGACGACCGGTAACAGCAACCTCAAGGAGCTGCAGCGGGTGGAGCTGGCCGTGGGCCCGTCCCTGTCCACCGAGGGCAAGGACCTCCAGCGGGCGCAGGGCGTGGGTGTGGGGGCAGAGGTCGGCTGAGCGTGCCGGGCCCACGGGGTGCGGTAGCGCGCCAGCGCTCCGCGGGCAGGAGGCGTGCCTCACGCAGCAGCGCCGCCCGGCTCTCGGCAGAGCGGGTGGGGCGCATCCCCAGCGGACCGTCGGCCCGGGCCGCCGCGTTACCGGCCCCCGTCCTGGCACGCGGCAGGTGGGTCGCTGGGAGGTCGCTGGGTCAGCGGTCCAGCGGCCCTGCGCCGGGTGACGCTGGGCTCGCCAGCCCCGCATCGGGGCCGGCCGCGCCGGTGCCGGTGCGCTGGCGACAGGGGTGCTGGTGGACGGCTCGGCGGCGGAGCGGGCGCTCGAGGCCGCCGTCGCGGGCGACGAGATGGCCTTCGCCGCGGTCTACCGCGACACGCAGCCGCGGCTGCTGCGCTTCCTGCGGGCGCAGGTCGGCAAGGACGCGCCGGACGTGGCCGCCGAGACCTGGCTCGCGGTGGTGCGGGACCTCGACCGCTTCCGCGGTGATCTCGGCGGCTTCCGCGCCTGGGTGCTCACCGTGGGGCGCCACCGCGCCATCGATGCGCACCGCCGCCGCGCTCGCCGGCCCGTCGTGCTCGCCGCCGACCCGGCGCCCACCCTCGCGGCGCCGGATGACACCGCAGCCGACGCGCTCGCCGGGCTGGGCACCCGGGCTGCGCTCGCGCTGATCGCCACACTGCCGCCCGACCAGGCCGAGGCGGTGCTGCTGCGCGCGGTCGTCGGGCTCGACGTCCCCCGTACCGCCCGGGTGCTGGGCAAGCGGGAGGGAGCCGTGCGGGTCGCCTCGCACCGGGGCCTCAAGCGGCTCGCTGCCCAGCTGGCCGAGGTCGAGCGGGCGGCGGTCGGCGTACCCGAGTGACCGGGAAGGGCTGGCCCACGATGGTGGTTGTCGGAGCGACAGGGTGCCGCACGGGCGCCCGCGCGAGGAGGCACCATGGCCACGGCCACCTGGAACGGCGATGTCATCGCCCAGTCCGACGACACGGTCGTCGTCGAGGGCAACCACTACTTCCCGCGCGCGGCGGTGACCGCCGAGCTGGTGCCGAGCGACACCTCCTCGGTCTGCCCGTGGAAGGGCACGGCGTCCTACGCCTCGGTGAAGCTCGGGGACGCCGTCAACACCGACGCCGCGTGGTTCTACCCGGCGCCCAGGGATGCAGCGGCTGAGATCAAGGACCGCATCGCCTTCTGGAAGGGCGTCGTCGTCACCGCCTGATCTCGTCGCCGACCTGATCGCTGCTCAGCTGCGGTCACCAGCCGGTCGCCCGCACCGCCGTAACGCGCCGCGGTGCCCCGCCGATCCTGTCGGCGAGGCGCCGCCGTGGCGCCGGGCGTCCGGGCTAACCTCGCCGCGCCCTACCTCCCCCGGGGCGTACGGAAGGTGCTCGACGCATGCTTGCTCACCGGCGCTCCCGCGCGCATCGCGGTCCCCTCGCTGCTCTGCTGAGCGTCGCCACTCTGCTCGCCGTCGCGCTGCCCGCGCGGGCCGACGCGGCCAGCGGTACCGGCAACGACATCAGCTGGCCGCAGTGCGCGAGCCACGGCAGCAGCAGTGCCGGCACCCTGCCGGCCAACCCCGCCTTCGGCATCGTGGGGGCCACCAACGGCGCCGAGTACACGCGCAACCCCTGCCTCACCAACGAGTTCGCCTGGGCCCAAGGCGCTCCCGCCGCCCCGCAGCTCTACCTCTTCGTCGGCAACCCCGGCCCCGGCACCGGCCCCCGCGGCTCGAGGTGGGCGCAGACCTCACCGGTCGACCCCGCCGCGCGGGTCCGCCCGTGCAGCGGCGCCGAGTCCGACGACGGCTGCGCCTACGACTACGGGTACGGCTCCGGCCTCAACGCCCTCTACAACGTTGCCTGCGACGGGGAGTACCCCGGCATCACCGGTGGCGTCTGCCTGCCCCGCACGGCGGTGACCTGGTGGCTCGACATCGAGCCGGTGAGCGGTTTCCGCACCGACGCCGACCGGCGGCACCAGAACGTCGTCGCGATGCAGGGGACGGTGGACGCGCTGCGGGCGCACCCCGACCGGGTCGCCGGCGTCGGCGTCTACGCCAGCCCAGGTGAGTGGCGGGCGATCACCGGCGGCGACGCCACGACGTTGGCGGGGCTGCCCTACTGGTACCCCGTCGGCAGCGACGGGCAGGCCGTGGCGCAGGCGCACTGCGGGCAGGCCTCCCCTGCCGGTGGCCCGGTGCAGGTCGTGCAGTGGACCTACCAGGACGACACCGCGGGGCGGACCTTCGACGGCGACGCGCTGTGCCCACACGTGACGGTCGTCCCCCCCACGATCCTGTCGCTCACCGACAAGGTGCTGACCGGGCAGCTGGTCACGGTCCGCGGCTACGCCCCAGCCGGCCAGCCGGTCACCCTGTCGGCGAAGGGTTACGCCACCGCCGAGCTCCCCGTCGCCACCGTCACGCCGGACTCCTCGGGGCAGTGGAGCGCGAGCTACCGCGCCATGACCAGCGGGTACGTCACGGTCCGCGGCTCGGGCGGTGCGGCGTCGCGGGCGGTGCAGGTCACCGGCAAGGTGGCGGTCACGGCGAGCAAGCCGCTGGGCCTCAACCGGCGCAGCCCCGGCAGCTGTCTGGAGCAGGTGTCGGGCACGGCGTCCCCGTACCTCCCTGGGCAGCGGGTGTCGGTGCTGCTGGCCAACCGGCGGGCGCTGGTGAGCACGGCCACCCACCGGGGGCCCCGGGTCGCGGGCGGGTACGACGCGAAGTGGTCGGCCACGGTCTCCCTGCCGTGCGGGCGCAGCACGCCGGTGCACCCCGTGCTGCCGGGCACGATCCAGGGCAAGCGCTTCGCGGTGGACACGGTCGGGGCGGCGAAGGCCGTCCGCGCGCACTGAGTCCTCGACGGCTAGGGCGTCGGGGTCGGCGCTGCCGTCGCGGCCGGGGTCGAGGGCGCCGCGCTGCCGGTGCTGGTGATGCTGGAGACCCGCCACGGGGCTGTCGTTGTCGCTCGGTGCAGGCAGAAGGACACGGCCCCGCGGGCTGGGGCGCCGGTGGCCGCGACCTTCCCCGTGGCGTCGTCGGTGATGGGGTAGGCCGGGCTGCTGATCGTCGCGTCGAGGCACACGTCGGCGGCTGACCGGCTGGTGACGGTGCCCGGCGTCGTCGTCTGGGTGTAGCGCGCGTGCTGTTTGGCTTTGGTCAGCTGGGCGATCGCCGAGATCGTGCCGCTGGTGCACCCACCTGCGCAGGAAGGGTCGAGCACCGCGTTGAGCCGCGCCACGTCGAGGTCGTCGAGGGCGGCGACGTAGCCGTCGCTCCACGCCTGCAACCCGGCCCGTACGAGTGGCCCGGCGACCGCGTCGGTGCCGGTGGGCGCTGGCGTCGGGCTGGGCGTCGCGAAGGTGAGCCCGGGGGTCGTCGCCGCCGGCGTGGGTCCCGGGCTCTGCCCGACTGCTGGGAGCGTCGGCACGACGACGGACCCGGCTCGGGAGGGCGAGGGATTGGCCGGGTGGGTGGTGCCGCCGCTGCCCGAGCAGGCGGTGAGCCCGGCGGCCGCCGCGATGGGGAGCCATCGGTGCCGCACCGGCTCACGGTAGGCGCGCGGCCCCTGCTCCGGCCGCTCGCCCCCGGAGTCGACCCTGTGGAAACGCCTCCGCGGAGGCGCTGAAGCCTGTGGAAACGCCTCCGCGGAGGCGTTGGGCGTGCGGCCGGGTGAGCTCGGGGTCAGTCGGGGGTCGGGTCAGTCGCCGTCGGTGAGCCGGGCGTGGGCTTCGCGGACGGCGATGACCTGGCGGGTGGGGTTGGTGACGGCACGGGTGGCCTTGGTGATGGTGGGGAGGTCGCCGAAGGGGGTGTGCACGACGATCGTGCGGCGGTAGTCGGCGGTGACGGTGACCGTGTCGTGGCCGGTGTGGGTGTAGGTGTGGCGGATGTCGCCGTCGGGGTACCGGCCGCCGGGGCTGGCGGTGTCGAGGGTGGTGCCGTCGCCGAAGTCCCAGTGCCAGCGGGGTTGGTCGAGCGCGATCGTCTCGGTGAGGCCGCCGGCGGCGAGGTCGCGGGTGAGCGAGCGGGGGGTGTAGGGGGTGGTGGCGAAGTAGGTGGGGAGCTGGGTCAGGGTGGTGCCGTCGGGGTCGGTGCTGGTGAGCGGGTCGGGGGCGGTGACGAAGTCCGCGTCGCTGGCGGCGGCCAGCACGGCACCGCCTGTCACGATCGCCGGCGGGTCGGCCGGGTCGCTGCAGTAGTGCGCCGCGACCTCGGTCGGGGTCTGGGCATCGGCGAAGCTGACCTCGATGTACTGGTCGCCGATCGGGCAGACGCGTTGGCCACCGGTGTCACAGGTCGTCGTGTCATCGCTCTGGCTGTTGCACAGCACCGCCGAGGTCCACACGCACGAGCCGCAGCCGTCGGTGCGGCCGGCCTGGCGGTCGAACACCGCGGGGACGCCGGGGATGTAGAGCAGGCCCGAGATGCCGTTGCTCGGGTCGGCGGACTGGCACGGATCAGTTATGATGTTGGTCGGGTCGCAGGTTGGCGGCGACGCCTGGCGTCCCTCACCCAGCCCGGTCATCGTCCCGACGATCACGACCGCCGTAGCTACGACGTTGAGGATCATGGCTGGTGAGTCGTGATGTTGTAGACGCGCCACGGCGACGAGGTAGATCTCTGCCGAAGGCAGACGTCCAGGCTCTTGGTCCCGCCATGCCCGATCTGCACGGGCTTGTTCGTCTCGTCCGAGAGCAGGTGGTAATCGGAGCTGCTGATCGTCGCCACCAGGCACGCACGTCCAGGGCTGCGCTTCGTGATCGGGCCGTGCGAGACGGTCTGGTGCAAGTCGGCGTGCTCCTTTTCCTGCTCGAGCTTCGCGATGGCTCCTGCGAGCGGTGCTGAGCAGCCTGTGCAGTCCGGGTCGAGTGCGGCCACCAGCTTCGAGATGTCGAGCGAGTCGACGCGTCGTTGAAGGCATCGCTGTACGCCTGCAGCCCCGCGAAGATCGCGGCGTCGCCTGCGGTGGGTGTGGGGGAGGCGGCTGGACTCGGCGGGTCGGTCGTGGCTGCCCCGGTGGTCGCCGGCGTGCTGGTGACCGCCGGCACGGAGGTCGTGGCGAGGGGTGGCTCAGTGGTCGGGATCGCGCCGGTGGCCCCCGTACCGCCCGAGGAGCACGCGGCCAGGGTGAGCGCACTGAGGAGCGCCGCGCCCGCGATCGCCAGCCTGCACATGTCGGCGCAAGGTACGCGGTCCTGGCGCCGCGCGCAGCCCGTCGTCCACAGGGGCCCGGCTGGCAGACTCTCGGCATGAGCGGGGACTTCGACACCGTCCTGGTGGTCGACTTCGGGGCGCAGTACGCGCAGCTCATCGCCCGGCGGGTGCGGGAGGCCCGGGTCTACAGCGAGGTCGTACCGCACTCGATGCCGGCCGAGGAGATCCTGGCCCGCCGCCCCAAGGCGATCATCCTGTCCGGTGGGCCATCGAGCGTCTACGAGGCGGGCGCGCCAGTCCTCGACCAGGCGCTCGTGACCGCGGGAGTGCCCGTCTTCGGCATCTGCTACGGCTTCCAGGCGATGGCGCAGGCGCTGGGGGGCGAGGTCGCGCGGACCGGGTCACGGGAGTACGGCGGCACCGACCTCAGTGCCGTGACCGACAGCGCGCTCTTCGCCGGACTGCCTGCAGCGCAGTCGGTCTGGATGAGCCATGGCGACTCCGTACGCTCCGCCCCTCCAGGCTTCTCCGTCGTCGCCTCGACGCTCGGGACGCCGGTCGCCGCCTTCGAGGACACCGCGCGGGGGTTGGCGGGCGTGCAGTTCCACCCCGAGGTGCTGCACAGCGCGCACGGGCAGGCGGTGCTCGAGCACTTCCTCCTCGACGTGGCGGGGTGCCGGCCGACCTGGACGATGGTCAACATCGTCGAGGAGCAGATCGAGGTGGTGCGCTCGACGGTCGGCGGCAAGCGGCTCATCTGCGGGCTCTCCGGCGGCGTCGACAGCGCGGTGGCTGCGGCGCTGGTGCAGCGGGCGGTCGGTGCGCAGCTGGCCTGCGTCTTCGTCGACCACGGGCTGCTGCGCGCGGGGGAGGCGGAGCAGGTCGAGCGGGACTTCGTGGCGGCCACCGGCGTCGACCTGCACGTCGTCGACGCCCGCGAACGCTTCCTCAGCGCGCTGGCCGGCGTGACCGACCCGGAGGCCAAGCGCAAGGTGATCGGGCGCGAGTTCATCCGCGCCTTCGAGTCGGCGGCGCGGGAGATCAGCGCCGACGAGCCGGTCGACTTCCTTGTGCAGGGCACTCTCTACCCGGATGTCGTGGAGAGCGGCGGCGGGTCGGGCGCGGCGACGATCAAGAGCCACCACAACGTCGGCGGGCTGCCGGAGGACCTGCACTTCGCGCTGGTGGAGCCGCTGCGGATGCTCTTCAAGGACGAGGTGCGACGCGTGGGTGAGGAGCTCGGTCTGCCCGCGGAGATCGTCTGGCGCCAGCCCTTCCCGGGGCCGGGCCTGGGCATCCGCATCATCGGCGAGGTGACCGCCGAGCGGCTCGACACGCTGCGGCTCGCCGACGCGATCGCGCGCGAGGAGCTCTCGCGCGCCGGGCTGGACCGCGACATCTGGCAGTGCCCGGTCGTGCTGCTCGCCGAGGTGAGGAGCGTCGGCGTGCAGGGGGACGGGCGGACCTACGGCCACCCCGTCGTGCTGCGGCCGGTCAGCAGCGAGGACGCGATGACGGCCGACTGGACGCGGGTGCCGTACGACGTGCTGGCGCGCATCTCGACGCGCATCACCAACGAGGTGCCCGAGGTCAACCGGGTGGTCTTGGACGTGACGAGCAAGCCGCCCGGCACGATCGAGTGGGAGTAGGACACCTGTTGTGACGTGCGCTCTCGCGTAGGTCGTACGTACACGAGCAGGTTAGGACACAGCCTGCGTGAGTGGAGTGAGCGACTGGCTGGTAGCCGCAAGGCTCGGAGCGGCGCCGGTTCGCCATGCGTACCTGGCTAAGAGCGGCGAAAGCTGACGCCCTCCTCGCGGAGGAGAAGGCGCAGGCCCTCATGGCTGATGTCATCGACCACCCCCCGCGCGACGAGGTAGTCCGCCAGCTTCTGCAGGCTCCACGTCGAGAACGGGAGACCGTGATCGGTGGGGCGCCCGAGGGCGACCTTCTTGATCCGAACCCGGTGCGGCAGGGTGAACGTCGGGGGCCGCCCGCCGGCGTAGCGGGGGACCAGCGAGCCGAACCCGTCGGCGTTGACGTTGTGGAGCACGTCGCGGACCCGGTCCGGGCTGGTGAACGCCACCTTGGCGATCCCCGGCACGTCCATGCCCTGCGCGGAGAGCAGCACCGTCTGCGCTCGCCGCCAGGTCACCACCGATCCGCTGCTCCGGCGGACCATCCGCAGCAACCGCTGCCCTTCCTCGTTGCTGATCGCACGCACGCTCACCCGCTCGGCCATGGCCGTCCTCCTGGGGGAAGTCAGAAGTGACCACCCCAAGATCACCCCCGGGAGCGCCCGCTCCTACGACCCCACCCGGCGTGTTGAACCGGACGCATCACGCACTTGGCGAGCCGCTGCTGCTCCTCCTACGAAGATCTGCTGGACTGGACTGCGGAGGTTCGGTCTGCTCCGATAGAAGACGGTTTCGGGGCGGCGCAGGAAGTGCTTGCTGCGTTCGGAAGGCAGCCCATTGAGGAGTTCCGTAGGTTCGTGACGCGAACGGTCGAGGCCTTCGACGGGCTGCCTTCTTACTTGGCAGCGCCCGAACCGAAGGAGCGCTTAGAGTTGACCTGGGAGCTAACCGTGAGGCTGCCGGATGAGCTGCAGAAGCAGTTTGTGGAGGCAATGCGAAAGGGTTATAATAGAGACGCATAGGGAGACTGCATTCTCACGATCTTGACGCACAGTGCCCAGTCCCAGAGTCGGCAGAGTCGTGATCCGCGGGACACCGGCTTCGTCGACCTGCCCGGCGACCAATGCCTGCTCGGCCAAGTAGAGGTCCGGCTCGCGATCGTGCTCGACAACGTCAGCCCGCACCGCAGCACCAAGGTCGATACCCGGGTCGGTGACTGGGCCGCGGCGAACAACGTCGAGCTCGCCTACGTGCCGTTCTACGGCTCCTGGCTCAACCGCATCGAGGCCCAGTTCACCGCGCTGCGCTACTTCGCCCTCGACGGGACCGACCACCCCAGCCACAAGGAGCAGGCCAGCATGATCCGCCGCTACCTGATCTGGCGCAACACTCACCACACCGACCTCGTGCTGCGCAAGGTCGTCCGCCGCGCGGAGACGATCAAGAGGGCAAGGGTTGCCTGACGCGGCACTAGCAGAAGATCAACCAGCCTACGAAGATCGCCCGCAGACACCGTCGATCAGCCGCTCCTGCGCCTCACGAAGAGCCTCCGCCAGCGCCTGCCGGGGGACGTCCTTGCCCATCTGCACCACCAAGGCCTCGAGCGCGTTCCACGACGACGACCCGGACAGCTCCGGCATCTCGATCGTCAAAGCAAGCGTAGTAGTAGCGGTGCTGGACATCGTTGGCGACTCCTCAACTCGGGATGGTCGCCTGCAGTCCTACAAGATCAAGACTCAAGTTCAACGGAGCGACACGCTACCGACGAGTCTGGATAGATGATCACGCGGTAAACCGCCCAACGACACCCTCGTCACGCCGACGGACCCCGCCAAGGTAGTCTTCGGCGGACTGCGAACCGAGCCAGTCCGGCGCCATGCCGGCCAGGCTGGCAAGGCTGGACGGGGTCGGGTCCGGCAGGGGGTCGATTGCGGTCAGCCGCATCGACAGGGGCTGTCCCTGCTGATTGCGGGACAGGTCACCCGCGACGGACACACGCCTCCCGAACAGCTCACGGACCCGCACCGCCGGCTCAGCGCCGACGTAGTAGACGGTCACGGCTCGATGAGTGCCCGCGTCGTAGACAGCCGCCCTCGGCGACTTGCGATTGTTGAGCACGTCGAGGACACCCTCGAACGAGCTCATGGCGCGGCTGACCTCGCGGACTGAGGCACCGGCGTTGGCGAGCACGACATCGTCGATGGTCGCCGAACGCGCGTCGGCGCCGCCGATCTGCTCGAGAACAACCTCCTCGATCCCTCCCTCGCCGCGGCGCTCGCCGACCCTCTGCAGACGCTCCACAATGGCCGGCGAGAAGGCAGCGGGCAGTCCCGGCTCCTCGGACAGCTTGCTCACGCCTCCGACCAGAGTTGCGGTGGACAGGAGAAGGCTGGCCGGGTCCCGCCACTTCGGCACCGAGACCGGCGTGATCAGGTCTCGGAGGCCGAAGTCGTCCGGCATGTGGCGGACGCCCCACCGCGCCTTGCCCGTCCGCGTCGGTCGCAGGCGACCATCCAGCTCGTCCAGTGAGAGGCGGACCTGCTGGAGCACGTCCACATAGGCGCTGAGGCGGATCTGGCCGGCGCGTCCGCGCATGCTGACGACGACGCCCTCGTTGAGGACGCGTTCGCCGACGGCGGTCACCACCTAAGCTCTCCTTACGAACACGTGTTCGACTCAAGCTACACCTCGAAGACCTTCATGACCTCATCGCCGTAGTCGTTGATGACCTTGACGGCGATCTTGCCCGTCTCCGGTCGGTCGAACGGCCGCGACTCCGTCCGGTAGAGCGTCTCCCACGCATCGGCGTCGATGTCGGCCTTCAGCGCCGCACGCAACCGCTTGTAGGGGTCGTTGCCGCCGGTGAAGTAGCAGTGCCGGACAAAGAACGACTCCTCGTTGTACGACGTGTCGATCATCCACAGCGCGATCTGCCCCGTGTCCGACGAGCGCACCTCCCCCGTCGTCGGGTCGTACACGTCGACACCGCGGATCTCCACGACCACCCGGTCGTCCTCGGTCGTCCGCAGCTCGATGTCGGGCTCCCCGAACACCGTGAACAGGTTCCCGGCGCCGGACTTCTTCAGGTCCTCGCCCATCAGCAGGTCGACGTTCATCCGCACCAGCAGCACCGGGATGCCGCCCCAGCCGGCGCTCCCCGCGACCATCGCGAAACCCTCGTCCGATGGGGTCACCGTCACCCCGTCGGCCTCGGTCACCTCGGTGGCCTGCGCGTCGAAGGCAAATCCGAGTACGGCGACCAGCTCGACGTCGCCCGCCCGCACCGCCTCCTTCGCGGCACCCTTGATGAACGCCGGGCTCACCGTCCCGTACTGCGGGCCGATCGCGATGCCGATCCGGCCGGGCGCTGCCTCGGCCGCGTCGTCACCGAGCGGGCGCTCCCCGATCGCCTGGAGGTACTGCCCCGGGTAGCGGTCGAGGGTCGCGAACGTGATCCGCTCCTGCCGCTTCCCGTTCTGGATGCCGGCCTTGGTGAGGTTGTCAAGGATCGACTGCTCGAAGTCGGCGCCCATGGGGTCCTCGGCGCCGGTCTGCTCGCTGATCGTCTCCCGGCTTGCCTCGGCGTCCCGGTGGTCGAACGTCAGCGACCGGTGCGGCGAGAGGCTCTCGACGGTGAAGCGGCCGGCGACCCGGACGATGCCCTTGTCCTCGTACGGCCGGTCGTAGAGCACCTTGTAGTCAGCGTGCCGCTTGATGGCGGCGTCGATCGCGGCGCGGGTCATGCCCTCGACGATGTCCGGGTTGTTCGCGATCGACTTCAGCGTGATGTGCTGCACCCGCTCGTAGACGAACCCCTGCTTGACATCGCCGTGCGTCTCCGCCGGCGGCAGCATCTTGCCGCTGACCTCCTGCTCCTTCGCCCGGCCCTCGGGCGAGTCCGCCTTCAGGTAGTACGGGAACCGGGCACCCATGATCCGCTGCCGGGCCAGAGCGAGCGCCACCCGCGAGGTGTCGATAGTGATCCATCGCCTCCCCCATTTCTCAGAAGCAAACGCCGTTGTGCCTGAGCCACACGTAGGGTCCAGCACGAGATCGCCGGGATCCGAGGCTAGGAGGATGCATCGTTCAATGATCTTGCTGTTAGTTTGGACTACGTAATACTTGTCGTCTACGAAGCCGCCCGAACCGGTGTCAGCCCACAGATTATTCAATGGTTTCACCGGGAAGTCATCCAGGTATCGCTTGTAATAGAGGCCCGTTGCTGCGTGTAGGCGGCCGGCCCACTGGAGTCGCATCATGCCTGGCTCGGTCGTCTTCCACTGACCTGTCGCTGCCGGACGGTAAAGGCGCCCACCGATACTGAATGGGTACAAGCATGACTGGACGTTGTTATTCGCGCTAGTCAAGTTGTCTATCCTATAGACCCGCCCAGACTGGTCTCGATTGCGGTACACGTTGTCCTCACCCGACTCACCAACCTTGGCACGGTGCAACGAATGCGACTTCAGCTCATCGCGCGAGTTGCCATACCAGACGAGGAAGTCGACCGACGCGGGCAGGAAATCAGATCCGAGCCCCGCGGTCTTGGCTACGACGATTTCGCGTAAAAAGTTCTCGGGCCCGAAGACTTCGTCCATCAGACTTCGCACCAGGTGGACGTTCTCGTCGCCGATCTGGACGAAGCAACTGCCGCTCTCCGTCAGCAGCTCCCGTGCCGCCATCAGCCGGTCGCGCAGGTAACCCAAATAGGAGTGGATGCCGTCGGCCCAGGTGTCGCGGAAGGCCTTGATCTGCTCGGCCTCCCGGGCCGCGTCCTCGAGCTTCCCGTCCTTGACGTCCCGCCTCCGGGTGGAGGCCTGCCAGTTGGAGCCGAACTTGATGCCGTACGGCGGGTCGAGGTAGACCATCTGCACCTTGCCGCGCAGGTTCTCCACCTCGGCCAGCGAGGCCATCACCTGCAGCGAGTCGCCGAGGATCATCCGGTTGGACCACGCCGCGGAGTGCTCGTAGAACTCGACCTGCTGGTACTCATCCAGCCCGTCGAAGCCCTCGAACATCAGCGTCTCCGGCTCCTCGGATCCCGACCCGACCCCCGCCGTACGCCGCAGGTCCTCGACCAGCGCCCGCGGGTCGATCTTCTCCTGGATGTAGATGGGCGGGGCGTCGGCCACCAGATCAGCGGATTGGCTGTCCTTGCCTCGCCACATCAACTGTGGGTCGAGGTCGAGGTTGCGCGGGTAGGTCACCTGGCGGATCTCCGGCTGGTAGTCGTAGGCCTCGGCCGCATCGGCGGTCGGCACGTTGACGCGGGTGTCGCCGTGCACCAGCGACTCGACGGGGGTCGGGCCCGTCACACGGTTACGAGGCGGCACGGAACACTCCCCTCTCCGCGAAGTCGAGCAGGTCCGGGTCGCCGATGATCGGCGCGTCGTCGTACAGAGCCTCCACCGCCTCGGCAAAGAGCCGGTGCGCGTCGAGCATCGACCGGATCTCGACGTACCCCCACCGGCCGAAGCCCCCGTGGTTGTTGACCGCGACGCACCACGAGTTGCGCGCCGTCTCCGCCTTCGCCGCGGTCGGGCCGGGGCTCTTCTGCGAGCCGGAGACCTCGACGATGAGCACCCGGTCGAACGGCTCGTACGGCCGGCGCCGCAGCCGCACCAGGAAGTCCGGGATGTAGTTGTGCGCCTTGCCCTGATGGACATAGGGGATGGTGAAGCCGAGCCGGTCGTTCTTCGCGTACGCCGCGACGTCCTCGTGCAACTCGCACTCCAGCTTCAGGATCTGCTCCCACGTGTTGCCGCCCCGGCCGTCCAGCGTGACGTGGCTGACCTCGGACTTGGTGGTTTCCAGCACCGGCTTCCGGGTTGCGAAGGAAATGCCACCGGTCGTACCCACCGAGTCGCCCTTCCGGAGCATGGGCCGGAGCCGCTCGCGTCGGTTGCCGAGCTGCATGTTCACCGAGTTGTAGATCGCCTCGGCCGCCGTCGCCTGTAGCTCCGCGGATTCCAGCAGCAGCCCGATCGAGTAGCCGGGCGCCACGGTCACACAGCTCGCCAGCCAATCGCGACAGATGCGCAGCACCGTCGGGAACAGCCACGGCCGGGGGTCGCCCCCGAGCACGGCCAGGTGCGAGGCCAGCAGCCGGTGGGCCAGCGCGTAGCCGACGGACTGGGTACGCCGGTCAGCCAGCTCGTCGGTCACCACCTCCTCGGCGCCGGCGATGCCCGCGACGTCGGTGCGCGTCGGGACGGTGCTCGGACCGATCGGGAAGGCCGGCGCGTCGTCGAGGCTGCCGTAGACCAGGTCGTCGGGGATCTCGGTGCGGTAGCCGTCGAGCTTCGGGAAGGTGATGCGCAGGTGCTCACGGCCGGGCACCGACTCGACGAGGACGGCGGGTGGCGACGGCAGTGGGTCGATGCTCGGCCGATCCGTCGGCAGGAACTGGAACGGGACGCCGTAGATGTTGGCGTACTCGGGCTCGAAGTAGCCGTCGTCGTTGAGCGCGTAGGACCGGCGGCGCAGGCCACGTCCCACCACCTGCTCGCAGAGCAGCTGGCTGCGGAAGGCGCGGATGCCGAGGATGTGGCTGACGGTGTTGGCATCCCAGCCCTCGGTGAGCATGGCCACGCTGACGACGCAGCGCACCGTCTCGCCGAGCTTGCCGCGCTTGCCGACGGTGTTCATCACCTCGCGGAGCAGCTGCTCGTCGGTCAGCTCATCGTCCCCGGTCGCGGCCTTGGCCTGTCGCTGGAAGGCCTCGATCTCGGTGGCGACGGAGTCCTTGAACTCCTTGCTCAGCGCCTCGCCGGACTCCAGTCGCGCGGAGTCGATGAGGACCGTGACCGGCCGGGCGAGTGGGCGGCCGCCGACGACGTTGGAGAACAGCTCGAGGTTGCCGCGTCGGAAGACCTTCGTGTCCTCGATCCGGCCACCGGCGATCCAGTCGTGGACGAGCTGGCTGACCACCGTGTTGGGGCAGACGACGATGAAGACGGGGGGCGGCTCGCCGTAGGTCTCCAGTTCCTTCTGCCAGTGCTGGTAGGCCCGCTCGTAGCTGCGGTAGAGGCTCTTCAGCGCGCCCTCGAGCTCGCCGGGCGGGATCCAGGCCTTGAGGCTGTCGCTCGTCGGCAGCTTGCGCCTGGGCAGCTCCTGCCCGACGTAATCCCAGAGCCGCAGGTAGGTGACCAGGTCGCCGGTCGCGTCGTCGTCAACGGGAACGCGCGGCACCTTGACGATGCCGGACTCGATGGCGTCCATCAGCGAGAAGTCGCTGACGGTCCACGGAAAGAGGTGCCCCTCGTTGTAGCCCGAGCCGGAGAGGTAGTACGGCGTGGCGGACAGGTCGTAGATCGCCTTGACGCCGACCTTCCTGGCGACGGCCTGGATCCCCCGGAACCAGACGCGCGCCTCGTCGTTGGCGTCCTTCTGATCCCTGTCGAGCTTGACGGCCCCCGTCACCGGCCGGTCCATGTAGCAGTGGTGCGCCTCGTCGGAGAGGACTACGACGGGCTCCTTGGCGCTGCCCAGATCGCGCAGGACGCGGGTGACGATCTGGTCGTTGGTCTCACGGAACGGGTCGGTGGGCTTCCCGGCCAGCAGCAGCTTGCGCGTGGTGGCGCTGACGCCTTCCATCTCCTTGCTGTCCCGCGGCAGGAAGGAGTGGTAGTTGGTGACCACGATCTGCGCGGCGCCGAGGACCGTCGTCATGTCGGGCGGGAGCAGCTCGCGCTCGTCGTAGTAGTTGCCAGGGTCACCGGGAAACAGGACGCGCAGCCGGTCGCGGATCGTGATGCCGGGGGCGATGATCAGGAAGCGCTTGCTGAAGCGGGTGTCGTTGGGACTCGCGACCTTGTTCGCCGTCTGCCAGGCGATGAGCATCGCCATGACGACGGTCTTGCCGCTGCCGGTGGCCATCTTCAAGGCCGTCCTCGGCAGGCCGGCGTTGTGGATGTCGTTCTGCTCGGCGAGCTGGCGGCGCCAGTCGGCGTACCCATGCCGGCCGGCAACCTCGGCGAGGAAGACGGCAGTCTCGACCGCCTCGCGCTGACAGTAGAGGACGCGGTTCTCCCGCGTCGGGTCGGCCCAGTGCTGCAACAGCTTGCGCGTGGTCGGGGTGACGCGCTCATAGTCGTAGTGCCGCCAGCGGTCCACCTCGCGGCGGAGATCGTTGATCAGCTGGTTGCGCTCCCGGCGCTCGGCCGTGATCGTGTCGACGTCGAGGGTGGGCTGGAACGCGCCCGTCTCTGTCCTGGTCCCCTTGCGGCTCGGCGCGATCGGGACGAGCGACTCGCTCGGACGTCGACCTTCCCGGATGACCCCCGTCGGCCCCTTGAGACCGAGCTCGAACCATCGAGACGGAGCGTCGTAGGGGCGGTTGAGGATCGGATTTGCGATGACATCGACCGTCAACTCACCTCCCACGGCCTCATGTATAGCGGCCGACCAGCCTCAGGGGAGGCCGCAGCACCGAGCTCGGCCCAGCGGCCGGCCAGGACTGAGGCGACGGCCACCCCGGCGACCCCGAGGTCCTCCGCCAAGGGGAGCGCCTCGCACGCACCGAGGCGCACGTCGACGCCCGGGAGCCGCCGTCGAGCCGCCTCGACGAACGGCTGGGAGGGGCCGAAGGCCGTGACCGCACCGGTGCCGAGGCGGGTCGCGAGCTCCGCGGCGACGACGCCGGGGCCGCAGCCGACATCGAGGGCGGACTGTCCCGCCTGCAGTGAGGCGTGGTCGGCGAAGACAGCAGCGAGCGGTTCGGAGAACCGACCCATGAAGCGGCCGTAGTCATCCGTCGCGACGTCGAAGGTCACGCTGTGCGTCTGCAACCGCGTCCTGGCGAGACGGTCGCGCTCACCGCCGCCGGTGCGCCCAGACATCGTCGCCGTGCACAGGCCGGCCGTGACCAGGCAGCAGGTGGTGCACCGGCAGCTCCAGCAGCCGGGCGGCGCTCGTGCGTGCAGCTCCGCTGTCGACGAGCTCAGGGGTGAGCCAGGCGCGTCCGCGAGCGGAGAGGACGGCGTCGCCCGAGAGCAGCGTCCGCGTGCCGGCGTGCCAGAAGGCGACGCTGTCGTCGGTGTGGCCTGGGACCGCCAGCACCGTCCATGCGGACGCTCCCGGCAGCGGTCGGCCGTCGGCGAGGCCTCCTGCCGGCGCGGGCCCGGTCCACACCATGCCGCGCGTCGTCCCGAAGCCGGCCGTGCGCGCTCCGGCGGTGAGGCCCCGGACTGCCCGCGCGTCCGGGCGCTGGTCGACGAGCGTCGGCCAGATCGAGGCCACAGCCCGCCCCGTCGGGGTGCGCGGGGTGGCACCGCTGAGGTAGGTCAAGGTCGTCTCCGGCAGGTGGACCGGGGCGCCGCCGTGCCGGGCGGCCAGTCGCGCGGCGCCGGCGACGTGGTCGCTGTGCCCGTGGGTGGCGACGACGGCCTGCAGCGCCCCACGCGAGCCGGCCAGGACCGGGGCCAGGTCCTCTGCCGCTCCCGGCAGACCCGCGTCGACGACGACGGGGCCATCGTCGCCCGGCACCACGTAGCAGTTGAAGATCCACCGGGAGACCCGGACGACGTCGGTGCCAGCGAGCGGCTCGACGACCAGGCTCACGAGCCGAGGTCGACTGGGTACGGCAGCTCCGCGCGTGGCGACGCACCACTGGCGGTGCGGTAGGTCGTGGAGCAGCCGTCGAGCACGAAGGCGGTGATGAGCGGGGGCTCGCCGGGCTCGACCAGCCAGTAGGCGGCAATGCCCGCGGCGGCGTACTCCGCGGGCTTGCGGATGCGGTCGTCGCCCACGCTGCTCGGCGAGACGACCTCGACGGCCAGCCTGATCGCCTCGGGCCGTACCCGCACGTCGCTGCGCGAGACCTGCGAACGGTCGACCACGAGCAGGTCAGTGACCCGGCTGCTGGTCGGCAGGCCCACCAGCATCTCGGCCACGACGGCGCAGCCAGCAGGCACCACCGCGCGGAGGGCTGCGGCGAGCGCGTCGACGGCGAGCGCGTGGCCGAAGGCGGGCTTCGGGCTCACCAGCAGGCGGCCGTCGACGATCTCGTACCCGTAGGTCTCGTCGAGGTCGTCGAGGTCGGCCTCGGTCCACGGCTCGCGCCGAGCCAAGGGCAGCACGCCCATGCCGTCCTCCTCTGCGTCGACCTCCCCACAGTCCCACCGTGTCGGCGCGCGGTCGAGGGCAGCAGGCGCAGGGGGCCAGCGGTGGACGAGCGACCCCGGGGAGCGCCGCAGCCTGTGGAAACGCCTCCGCGGAGGCGTCAGCCGCCGAGCGGCGGCACGTCAGAGACACCGAGCACCGCGAGGTGCACCGCCACGAGCGTCGGCTCGAGCTCGGTCAGCGCATCGGTGACGCCGCGGTGCAACCGGTCGACGACGAGCTCGTACACCACCCCGACGAGACCCAGGTAGGTGTCGTCCGGCAGCGGCGCGCCGCCCGAGCGGACGTGCCAGGCGCGGGTGAGCGCGGCGAAGCGCCGGTGCGCCTCCTGCCGCCGGTCCAGCGCCGCGGCGCCGGCCGAGAGCAGGTCGAAGCTGAAGCAGCGGGCGAACTCCGGCTCCGCGGCCATGAAGCGCAGGTAGGCGCCGAGGCCCGCACGCAAGGCGGCCACCGGATCGTCGCGGTCCGCAGCGGCGGCGGCCGACTCGACCGCGTGCAGGAGCACCGCCAAGCCGTCCGCCAACGCCGTCAGCAGGCAGTCGGTGCGGTCGGCGAAGTGGCGGTAGAAGGCCGCTCGGGAGACCCGCGCCCGCCCCACGACCGCCCCGACGGTCGCGTCCGGGAAGCCGTCGGCGGCCACGGTCGCCACCACCGCGCGCAACAACCGCCCACGCTGGTCGGCCTCGACCGTCTCGGCCGCGAGGCTCGCGCGCCCCCGCGGCAGACCGGGTGCCGTGGTGTCGACGTGCGCCAGGGACCCCACCCCACGCAGCCTAGGCCTGGCGTACGTTGCCGTACGCCAGGCGATGGGCAACGGAGCTCAGGAGGTACGGCGATGCGGGCACGGACGGCGCGGGCACGGACGGCGCGGGCACGGGCAGGACGGGCGCGGCGGGTGGCCGTGACCGCGGTGGTCTCGCTGATGGCGGCAGCGGCGTCGGGCGCCCTGTCGACGGCGGCCGGCGCGGCCGAGCCGAGGGTTGGCACACCCGTACTGACCGCGGGAGCACCGGCCGTGCCGGCACCGCCTGGGCGCCCTGGCCCCGACGTGCTCTACGCGCCGCCGACCGACGCTCCCCAGCTGGACAACGCCCCTGGCAGCGTCTGGCACGCGACGCCGACGCTGATCTCGGGGACGCTCGCCTACCGCCAGGGTGAGCTCGTCTACCAGGACTACCTCTTCGACGACCACGGGGCGCCCCTGACGCCGGATCCGGCCGACCCGCGCAGCTCGGGCGATGCCTTCAGCCGACCGAACGGCACCTACACCTACCCGAGCGGGCCGGGCTACCGCAACGACGCCGCCGACCTCGTCGAGCTGCGGGTGAAGCCGCTGGCCGACGCCACCGCCTTCCGCTTCACCATGAACACCCTGGCGGACCCCTCGCTCATCGCGCTCGGTGTGGCGCTCGGCGACCCGAGCTCCGGCCTGCGGGCCTTCCCCGACGGCGCCCACGTGAGCGCCCCGGCGCAGGACTTCCTCACCGTGCACCCCGACGCCAGCGGCGCACTCGTGGGTGCGGTGACCGACGCCACGACCGGCGCAGCCGTGACGGGCTCGGCGCCGACCGTCACGGTCGACCTGGTGCGGCGGCAGGTGCAGGTCCTCGTACCCCACTCGGCGTGGGACCCGACCGGGCGCACGGTCACGCTCGCCGCCGGCGTCGGGCTGTGGAACAGCGCAGCGGGCACCTACCTGCTCCCCGGCCCGACGGCGACCGTGACCGCGCCCGGGGGCGCCGGGGCGACCGCGGCGCCGGCAGCCTTCTTCAACGTCGCCTTCCGAACCGCAGAGCCGATGCCCGTGCCGGGCGACCTCGCCGGCGACGCGGTGACCAGCCCGGCGTGGTGGCGCGACCGGGCGCAGGGTGCGGCGCTGGCGGCCGGTGACCTGACGCCGATGACGGTGCGCGTCGACTTCACAAGGCTGGCGTCGGGCGTCACCGACGACAGCACCCTGCCGACACACGGGCCGACCGACCGGATCATGGCCACGGCGTACGAGCCGGCGCAGGGCGTCGACTACGCGGTGTCGTGCACCAACGTCCGGCAGAGCTGCCTCGGGCCCTACCAGAGCCGGCTGCAGCCCTACGCCCTCTACATCCCGGACCGGCCGGTGCCGGCGGCCGGGTGGGGGCTCGACCTGCAGCTGCACGCGCTGGCCACCAACTACAACCTCTTCCTGGGTACGCAGCACGAGTCGCTCTTCGGTGACCGCGGGGACGGCTCGCTCGTCCTCACGCCGGAGGCGCGCGGCCCGGACGGCTTCTACGCCAGCTACGCCGAGGCCGACACCTTCGAGGCGTGGGACGAGGTCTCGCGCCACTTCCCCCTCGACCCGGCCCACACGACGATCTCCGGCACCTCGATGGGCGGCATCGGCACCTTCAAGATCGCCGAGCAGTTCCCGGACCTGTTCGCGAAGGCCCACACGACGGTCGGGGAGTCCGACAGCAACCCGCAGGTGGCCTCGCTCCGCAACGTGCCCTTCCTCATGTGGAACATGGGTACGGACGAGCTGGTGCCGCCGGCGGAGTACCTCCCCACCGCGATGATGTTCGACTCGCTCGGGTACCGATACCGCATCCAGGTCTTCACCCCGGGCGAGCACCTCACGCTCGACGTCAACGACGAGTTCCACGACGCCGCCGCGTTCCTGGGCAACGCCGCGGTCGACCCCGACCCGGCGCACGTCACCTACGTCCGCGCCCCAGCGCTGGACCACGTCGACCTCGGCATCAGCGGCGACCACGCCTACTGGCTCTCCGGGATCGCACTGCGACCCGGCTCGAGCGCCACGACTGGCACCATCGATGTCGTCTCCCACGGCTTCGGCGCCGGCGACCCTGCGTCGACCGCGCAGGCTCCGGGGGCGGGGACGCTCAGCGGCGGCCACCTGCCCTACCCGCTGGCCTACGCGAGCATGGGCCGTGACTGGGGGCCGACGCCGGCCGCAGCTGTCGCGGACGCGCTGGACGTCACAGCGACGGGGGTCGGCGCGGTCACGGTGGATGCCGCCCGGGCGCGTGTCTCCTGCGCGGCGCACGTCAACCTGATCAGCGACGGCCCCACCACGGTCACGCTGGTCGACTGCCCGCGCGCCGCCACCACGCCGGGTACGGCGACCGCAGGGACGGGCAGCGCGTCGGCGCCGGTGCGCACCGGGACGCCGCGGCACCCGGCGAGCGCGCGCCCGACCCGCCGCAGCGCCGTGACGGCGCCCTCGCGGGCGCTCGCCGCGACCGGACCAGCATCCGGGGTCGACGCCATGGGCCTCCTGCTCGTGGTGGCCGGGGGCCTCGGGCTGCTGCTGCGCCGCCGACGACGGGGGACGCTGCGGAGGTGACGCCCGACGAGTCGACGCAGCGGATCGTCACCGACGACGGCGTGGCGATCGCCTACCGCACGTGGGGCGAGCCGGGTCGTACCCCGGTGCTGCTGCACCACGGCTTCGTCTCCACGGCCGAGCGGGGCTGGGTGCGGACCGGGGTGGTGGCGGCGCTGGTCGCTGCCGGCCGGCATGTCCTCGCGCACGACGCGCGCGGGCACGGCGAGAGCGACAAGCCGCACGACCCGGCGCGGTACGGCGAGCAGCGGATGGCTCGCGATCTGAGCCAGCTGGCCGATGCGCTGCAGCTGAGCAGCTTCGACCTCGTCGGCTTCTCGATGGGTGCCTTCGTCGCGCTGCACGTCGCAGCGGAGGGCACGCGGGTGCGCCGCCTCGTGGTGAGCGGGATCGGCAGCGGCGTCGTGCACCCGGAAGCGATCGAGGTCCGCGCGGCCCGCCGGGCGGCGCTCGCCGAGGCGATGGTGACCTTCGACGTGGGATCGCTGCCGACCGAGCTCCTCGTCTTCCGCCGCGGGGCCGACGCCCAGGGCGCCGACCGGCTGGCGCTGGCGGCCCACGCCCGGCGCGAGGTCGACGAGGGCATCGAGCTGGCGCGCGTGCTGGCCCCGACGCTGGTGCTCGCCGGCGGGTCGGACGTCTTCGCCACCGAGCCCGGCGTGCTCGCCGCGGCTCTGCCCGCCGGGGAGCTGCAGATCGTGCCCGGTGACCACCTCACGGTCGTACGCGACCCCGCCTTCGCCCCTGCGGTCGTCAGCTGGCTCGCCGCGGGGTGAGCCCGGGCAGGGTCAGCCGTCGGCGCAGCCGATGCAGGTCCGGGTGGCCGGCCGAGCCGCCAGCCGCCCCGCCGCGATCGGCTCCCCGCAGCGCTCGCAGACACCGTACCCACCCGCGGCGAGCCGGCCGAGAGCCGCGTCGAGGTCGGTGAGGCGCTGCTGGGCGGCGGCGGTGAGCGCGTCGAGCTGCGCCCGCTCGAAGGCGATGGTCGCGCCCTCCGGATCGTGCTCGTCATCGGCGTTGGAACCCTCCGCGGCCTGCACCAGTCGGGTGTGCTCGCGGTGCAGGGCGGCCAGCTGCGCGAGCGCCTCGGCGCGCTCGGCCGGCAGGCGCTCACCCGGGGGGGTGGAGAGCACCCGCCGATGCTGCCAGAGACCACGTCCGGCACAGCGCCACCTGGGACGCTGACGGGGTGAGCGCACCGGCAGGCGACCTCGAGGCCGCCGAGCCCCCGGCGCCTGTCCCCCCGATCGTGTGGACGCCGACCGAGAAGCGCTACGCGGCAGCGGCGGGGGTGGGTGTGCTGCTGCAGTCGGTGCGCTACTACGCGACCCTGCCGCTGTTGGGTTACCTGCTCACCCGCCCGTTGCGCTACATCCTGATCCACCCCAGCACGGTCGCGCTCGTCATCGCCGGCGCCTACGCGCGGACCGGTCGCGACCCAGCGTGGGTGGTGGTCGTGGCCGGCGTCGTGAGCCTCGCCATCGTCGACCCGCTGCGCTGGCTGGCCGGCGCGCGGTACGGCGACCGCGTCGCCCGACTGGTGACCGGCGGAGCGGGCGGGGCCCGTCCTGGCTCCAAGGGCGACGTGATCGGCCGGGTCGAGCGCTTCGTCGCGCGGTGGGGCACCTGGGCGCTGGTGCTTGCGTGGTTCACGCCCATCCCGTTGCTCTTCATCCAGCTCGCGGCCGGCGCGAGCGGGATGTCGCTACGGCGCTTCCTCATCGCCGACGTGCTCGGCACCCTGCTCTGGGTCCTCACGCTCGGCGGTCTCGGCTACGCCATCGGCCAGCCCGCCGTCGACACCGTCAAGTCGATCGCGCACTACTCCCTCTACGTCACCATCGCTGCGGTCGTGCTGGCGGTCGGCCTCGGCGGCCTCAGAGGTGCACGCATCGCGAGGTGAGAGCGGCGGTGGTGGGTGGGTAGGCCGTACCCATGTCCAAGACCTGGTTCGTGACCGGTGCATCCCGTGGCTTCGGCCGCTCCTTCGTCCAGGCCGCGCTGCAGCGCGGCGACCGCGTGGCGGCGACCGCGCGCGACACCTCGTCCCTCGAGGACCTCGCCAAGGAGCATGGCGAGGCGCTGCTGCGGCTGGCACTCGACGTGACCGACCGAGCGGCGGACTTTGCCACCGTCGACCGCGCCTTCGCCGAGCTCGGCACCATCGACGTCGTCGTCAACAACGCGGGGTACGGCCTGCGCGGCGCCGCGGAGGAGGCCTCCGCCGACGAGCTGCGGGCGCAGGTGGAGACCAACCTCTACGGCGCGATCTGGGTGACGCAGGCGGCCCTGCCGCACCTGCGGGCTCAGGGCTCGGGTCACATCGTGCAGATCAGCAGCATCGGCGGCGTCGCCGGCTTCCCGACCAACGCCGCGTACCACGCCAGCAAGTGGGGCCTCGAGGGGTGGACCGAGTCGATGGCGCAGGAGGTCGCGCCTTTCGGCATCAAGGTCACCATCGTCGAGCCGAGCGGTTTCCGCACCGACTGGGGGGTCGCCAGCCGGCAGGACACCGCGACCCACCTGGCGGAGTACGACGAGATCCTCGAGCGCAACAGCGACGGCAGCTGGCCGCGCGGCGCTCCGCCCGCGGGTGACCCCGATAAGGCGGCGCAGGCGCTGCTGCAGATCGTGGACATGCCGGAGCCGCCGCTGCGCCTGCTGATGGGCAACATGGCCTACGACGTGGCTCTGCAGCGCTGGTCCTTGCGCAGCGAGCTGGCCCGCGAGTACGAAGCGCTGAGCCGCGGCACCGACGACTGATCAGACGCGGCCCGCCCGGTGCCGGCGGCGCAGCACGAGCGTGCCGCCGGCCAGCGCGGCGAGCGGCAGGCCGATGGTGAGCGGGGCCTCGGGCAGGTCCGTGCCCGGGGGGCCGCAGGTCAGCGAGGTGATCTGCGGGTCGGCCACGGTCGCCGGGATGCGGGCGTGGCTGGCCTGCTCGTAGGAGTAGGCCAGCCCGATGAGCCGGGGCTCGGAGAAGGCCGTGCCGAGGAACTGCAGCCCGTGCGGGGTCTTGCCGCCCGCGGTGTAACCGTCCGGCACGGTGATGCTCGGGTAGCCGGCGGCGGCGCCCGTACCCGCGTAGGCGGCGTCCGGGGCGACGTAGGCGTCAAGGGTGTTGGCGGTCAGGGCGTTGTCGATCGTCGCGCGGTTGCCCGTGATCGTCGCTGCTGAGCTCGGGTCGTCCTGCGTCGCTCCGGTGGTCGCGTCGCTGGCCATCAGCAAGCTCTGGCCGTAGGGGATCTGGGCGCTGTGCTCCTGGTTGTAGGCGATGATGCCGGTGAGGTCCTGCGTGAGCAGGGGCGTGCGGGTGCTGGCCGGGGCGGCGTCGTGGGCGAGGTAGTCCTGGATGCCGAACTTGAACTCGCTCGGGATGCCGGCGATCTCGGTGAGGCTCGCCAGGCTGGTGTTGGCCAGCGTGTTCGTCGCGACGAGGGTGGCCCCGGCCGCCCGCAGCTGCGCCAGCGCGGCGTCGAAGACCGCGGCGGAGGCGACGTCACCGGGCTCGTCCGAGGACGAGTAGCCGATGCGGGCACCCCGCAGAGCCTCCGCCCTGAGGTCGGCGGTGTAGTCGCGACCGGCGGGCGCCGTCCCGGACGGCAGGTAGACGCTGTCGCTCGGGTCCGCGCCGTCGACCGCGGAGAGCTCGACCGCGGCGTCGGTGACGTCGCGCGCGATCGGGCCGGCGGTGTCATAGCTGTGGGCGAGCGGGATGATGCCGGAGCGGCTGACCAGCCCCACCGTCGGCTTGATGCCCACCATCGAGTTGACGGTGCTGGGGCTGAGGATGCTCCCGCTGGTCTCCGTACCGAAGGTGCCGGCGGCGAAGGCGAGGGTGCCGCCGGCCGCGCTGCCGCTGGACGAGCCACTCGGGTCGCCCTGGTCGTACGGGGCGATGACCTGGCCGCCCAAGCTGCTGAAGCCGTTGGGCATCCCCTCGCTCATCCAGTTGGCGAACTCCGACAGGTTGGTCTTGCCGAGGATGACGGCACCAGCAGCGCGGAGCTGGGTCACGAGCGGGGCGTCCTTCGGCGGCCGGTTGCCGGCGAGCGCGATCGAGCCGGCGGTCGTGTCGGCGTCGGTGGTGTCGATGTTGTCCTTGAGAAGGAGCGGGATGCCCAGCAGCGGTCCGGTGTGGCCCTGCGCTCGGGCGGCGTCGGCGGCGTCGGCCTGGGCCAGCGCGTCGCCGGTCAACGTGCGGATGGCGTTGATCTTGACACCGCCGTGGTCGTAGGCAGCGATGCGCCCGAGGTAGGCCTCGGTCAGGCGCCGGCTGGTGATCGTGCCCGCCACCATCGCCGCCTGCAGCTGCGGGATGGTCGCCGTCTGCAGGTCGATGCCGTCGAGCAGGACGAGGCAGTCGCCGTAGGGCGCGGCGCTCGACCTGCCCGTGCCCGCGGCCAGCGCGGTCCCGGTCGCCGCGACGCAGAGCGAGGTGGACAGGGCGAGGGTCAGCAGCGCGCGCTGCGCGGTGGGGGTACGCACTCGAGAGGGGTTTCGCGCCGCGGCGGTCGGCTCCTGCCTGCGGTCGTGTTGCGATGTCGTGAAATGCCTGTTGCGCAGGCGTACCAGGGGGCCGGTGGCGCTGCCTGTCGAAGGGAGGAGGGCTACGCGACGGCCGGCCTGGCCCGCCGTCCCCCGACCTCCTGGAAGAGCTGCCCGGCCGCCAGCTGCACGGCCATCGACCAGGACGGGTAGGCGTGGGTCGTCTGCGCCAGTCGCCCGGTGAACATGCCGGCCTGCATGGCGAGCGCCGCCTCGTGCACCAGCTCGCCGCCTCGGCTGCAGACGACGGTCGCGCCGAGCACGCGCCCGCCGAGCGCGTCCCGGGTGAGCAGCCGCGGCCCAGCGATGAGCTTGAGGTAGCCCCGCGTCTCGCCCGCGGTGACGGCGCGGTCCAGCTCGGTCATCGGCAGGTAGGCGACACGCCCGCCGTGCCGCGCGGCCTGCTCCTCGGTCAGCCCGACCCGACCGACCTCCGGTGTCGTGAAGGTGACCCAGGGGACCGCGCGCGTCGAGTAGGGCAGCCAGCCGACCCGTGCCGTCGCGTTGCGCGCCGCCGTCCGGCCCATCGCGTCGGCTGCGTGGGTGAAGGGGAGCCGACCGGTCAGATCGCCTGCGGCCCAGACCCCTCGCGCGCTGGTCGCGAGGCGGCGGTCGGTGCGCACCCAGCCGGCCTCGTCCAGGGTGACCCCGGCCGCGTCCAGGCCGAGGCCATCCACGGCGGCTGCGCGACCGGTGGCGAGCAGCACCCGATCGGCCTCGACCACGCTCCCGTCACCGAGGCGCAACCGCAGCCGGCCGCTGCCGTCGAGCGGGGTCACCTCGCGCAGCGGGGCGCGCAGCCGGACGTCGACGCCGTCATCGCGCAGCGCGGTCGCGACCACCTCGGCGGCCTCCGGCTCCTCCTTGGGCAGCAGCTGCGGACCGGCCTCGGCAAGGGTGACCGTCGTACCCAGCCGGGCCAGGGCCTGGGCCAGCTCGCAGCCGACCGGACCGCCGCCAACGACCGCGAGCGAGGAGGGGGCGGCGGCGAGGGCGAAGACGGTCTCGTTGGTGAGGTACGCCGACCCGGCCAGCCCGGGCACCGCCGGGGTGACCGGCCGGGAGCCGGTGGCGAGGACGATGCGCGCGGCCTGCAGCCGTGCTCCGCCCACCTGCACACCGCCCCGACCGAGCAGCCGACCGCGGCCCTCGAGCACGGCGATGCCCTCGCTGCGCAGCACATCGGCCGTCTCGGCAGCGGCGACCTGGGCGACCGTGGCGCGGACGCGGCCGAAGGCGTGGGCACTGGAGAGCCCTTGCGCCGCAGCGGCGATGAGGGTCTTGCTCGGGATGCACCCGGTGAAGGTGCAGTCACCGCCCACCTCGCCGTCCTGGACCAGCAGCACCCCGTGCCCGCCGCGACGCGCTTGGCGGGCGGCGGCCAGGCCAGCCGTGCCCCCGCCGATGACGATGAGATCCCAGTCGGTGCGCATGGCGCCACCCTGCCGGGCGGGGCGACCTGGCGGGGCCCGGTGTCAGCGGCAGGCGGCGCCGCCGAGCAGCTGGCCTGGCAGCGGCGCGGGCGTGGTGAGCGGCACCCGGCCCCCGTCGTCGGCGCGGAGCCCGTCGAGGAAGAGCGACAGGTAGCGGCGCCAGACCTCGGGCTGCGCCGGCACCCGGTCGTGGACCGCGCCGAGCATCACCTGCAGGCAGGCAAGGTCGGTCGCGGCGATGCCCGGTCGCAGCACCCCCGCGGCGTGGCAGCGGGCGACCAGCCCCTCCACCGCCGCGACCAGGCGCGCCTTGTGCTTGATGACGCTCTGCCGCCCGCGCTGACTGGAGAGGAGCACCTCGGTGAGCCCCCGGTCGGTGACCTGCTCGCAGAGGCGCTCCTCCAGGAAGCGCACCAGGCCGGCCCAGGCCTCGGGTGACTCGGCAGCCACGTGCGCCCCGCACACCACCGCGTCGATCCGGCTGCTGAAGAGCGCCTCGACGAGCTCGTCCTTGTCGGCGAAGCGCCGGTAGACGGTGCCGACGCCGACCCCCGCCTCCCGCGCGACGTCATCGAGGCTGGCCTGCAGGCCGCGGACCGCGAAGACCCGCTGGGCGGCGTCGAGGATGCGCAGCCGGTTGCGCTCGGCGTCGGCCCGCAACGGGCGCTCCGTGATCGTCACCACACGGATCGTACGGAGCCAACCGGAGCAGGACCCTCCGCTTGTCGTACGCTCCGTGACGTGTCTGTGGACCCCTCCGCCCGCCCGTCCGTGACCGCCGCCCACCCCAACCCGCACCACGAACGCCGGTGGCTGGTGCTGGTCGTCGTCGCCGTCGCGCAGCTGATGGTCGTGCTCGATGCAACCATCGTCAACATTGCGCTGCCGAGCGCGCAGAAGGACCTGGGCTTCAGCACGGACAACCGGCAGTGGATCATCACCGCCTACGCGCTGGCCTTCGGCAGCCTGCTGCTCATCGGCGGCAAGATCGGCGACCTCTTCGGTCGCAAGCGCACCTTCATGATCGGCCTGGTCGGCTTCGCCCTCGCGTCGGCGATCGGCGGCGCCGCACCGAGCTTCGGCGTGCTCGTCGCCGCCCGCGTGCTGCAGGGCATGTTCGGAGCGCTGCTCGCCCCGGCGGCCCTGTCGACGCTGGCCACGACCTTCACCGACCCGGCGGAGCGGGGGAAGGCCTTCGGCGTCTTCGGTGCCGTGGCCGGTGGCGGCAGCGCGGTCGGCCTGGTGCTCGGCGGGGTGCTGACCGAGACGCTCAACTGGCGCTGGTGCCTCTTCGTCAACATTGTCTTCGCGGTGGGTGCCCTGATCGGCGCGAGCTCCCTGCTGCACAACACGCAGAGCCCGCAGCGGCCGAAGCTCGACTGGCCCGGCACCCTGCTGGCCTCCAGCGGGCTCTTCTGCATCGTGTTCGGCTTCTCGCACGCCGAGACCACGAGCTGGGGCAACCCGCTGACCCTGGCGCTGCTCATCGCCGGTGTGCTGCTCGTCGCTGCCTTCGCCACGGTGCAGTCGCGCTCGGCAAACCCGCTGCTGCCGTTGCGCATCGTGCTCGACCGGACGCGCGGTGGGTCGTACCTCTCCGTCGGCCTGTCCGCGACCGCCATCTTCGGCGTCTTCCTCTTCCTGACCTTCTACCTGCAGCTCAGCAAGGGCTACTCGCCCATCGTCAACGGCGTCTCCTTCCTGCCGCTGACCGTCTTCATCATCGCGTCGTCGACCACTGCCAACATCAAGCTGCTGCCGCGCTTCGGGGCCAGGCCGCTGGTCATCACCGGGATGAGCGCCGGGGCGGTTGGCATGTTTCTCTTCTCGAGGATCGGGCTGCACACGTCCTACGTCACCGGCATCCTCCCTGGGCTGATCATCCTCGGCTTCGGCTTCGGCCTCATCTTCGCCCCCGCCATCAACAGCGCGACGCAGGGCGTCCGGCCGCAGGACTCGGGTGTCGCCTCCGCGATGGTCAACACGATGCAACAGGTCGGCGGCTCGATCGGCACGGCGCTGCTCAGCACCGTCGCGGCGCACGCCACGCTCAACAAGATCGGTGGGTACCGCAACCCGGCCAACGTCGTCCACGGGTACGACACGGCCTTCCTCGTGTCGACCTTCATCTTCATCGTAGGGGCGTGCGTATGCGGGAGCCTGCTGCGGAGCAAGACGAGCCAGGACGCGCTGGTCGCGCGCACGGCCGCCGCTGCAGCCTCAGGTGCAGCGCCCGCGCCGGCCTTCGCGCACTGAGCCGGCTCGCTTCGCCCCCGAGCACCCGGCCGGCGGTCCACTCTGGGCGCATGACCACACCCGCTCCGCAGGTCTGGCCCTCGCTCCGAGCCCGTGACGCCCGCTCGCTGATCCGCTTCCTTGTCGAGGCCTTCGGCTTCGAGGAGGTCGTCGTCTACGGCGAAGAGGAGATCGTCCACCACGCTCAGCTCGCTTGGCCGGAGGGCGGCGGCATCATGCTGGGGAGCGCCCGCGAGACCGGTGACGACCCGTGGCCGTTGGTGCCGGGCAGCTTCGGCGCGTACGTCGTGACCGACCGCCCGGACGAGGTCCGCGCCCGCGCCGTCGCCGCCGGCGCGCTGGACGTGAGCGACATCGTCGAGCAGGACTACGGCTCTCGTGACTTCCGCGCGCGCGACCCCGAGGGCAACCGCTGGTCCTTCGGCACCTACCGTGGCGAGCCGCGGCCCAGCCAAGCATGATCGGGCGGGCGGCGGTCCACCCACCCCGCGCAGCGAGCGGGTGCCCGCCGTACCGTCGGGAGGTGACGACGACCGCTCCGGCGAGGCGGGACAGACAGCGCGAGCTGGCCGAGCCGCCGGCGAGCGGTCACGGCCCGAGGTCCTGGCTCTACGCGCTGACGACCAACCCGCCGCCAGCGGCCGGGAGCGACATCGACGGGGTCACCCGCTGGGTCGTGGTGACGCGGGCTGCTGTGCTCCCGATGACGCTCTTCGCCGGGCTGGTCGCCGGTCTGCTCGCCGTCCGCGCCCGCGGCTTCTCCTGGCTCGACCTCGTGCTCGCCGTGGTGGGCATCGTGCTCGCTCATCTGAACAACAACCTGACCAACGACCTCTTCGACACGAGCTCGGGTAACGACACCGAGGGATACCCGCGCACCCTGTACGCCCCGCACCCGCTGCTCTCGGGGTTGGTCACGACGCGCCAGCTCTACGGCGCGGTCAGCGTGACCGTGCTCGGCGACCTGGCCATCGCGGCGGTCCTGCTCGACCGGCGCGGCTGGGGCGTCGTCGCCTTCGCCACCGCGGGCATCGTCCTCTCCGTCGCCTACACCGCCCCGCCGCTCCGCCTCAAGGCGCGCGGCCTCGGCGAGCCCGACGTGCTGGTCGTGTGGGGTCCGCTCATGGTCGGCGGCACCTACTACGCCGCAACGGGTTCGCTGCCCTGGCAGGTGATCGTCGCGAGCATCCCGTACGGCCTGCTCTGCACGACGGTGCTCATGGGCAAGCACGTCGACAAGATCCCCTACGACGGGCCCGCCGGCACCCGCACGCTCCCCGTGCTGCTGGGCGAGCGGCGGGCGCGGCTGCTCACCCTCGGGCTGATGGCCGGCTTCTACGTCACCGTGGTCGTCGGGGTGCTCCTCGGCGCGCTGCCCTGGCCGACGCTCGTCGTGGTGCTCGCGCTGCCCCGGCTCGTGCAGGTGTGGAAGGCCTTCCTCGCGCCGCCCCCCGACGAGCCGCCGAAGCACTTTCCCGTCTGGCCGCTGTGGTACGCGGCGGTGGCCTTCGTGCACGTCCGCCGGGCGGGCGCGTTGCTCGTGCTGGGGCTGCTCGTCGCGGCCGTGGCCGACATCCACCGCTGAGCGTGCCGGCATCGCGGGAGCGGCTCGCCTGGGTGGGCGCGGTCGTCGCCGCGCTGCCGCTGGTGGTCTACGGGTTGACGATGCGCGCGCCGGAGCGGCTCCTCGACCTGGCGGTCTACCGCGCCGGCGGGCTGGCCGTGCTGCACGGTCGCGACCGTTACGGCTTCAGCACCTCTAACGGGCTGCCCTTCACGTACCCCCCGGTCGCCGGCCTGCTCGCCGTGCCGCTCGCGCTGCTCCCGGTCGCGCTCGGGGGTCTGCTGTGGTTGCTCGGCTGCCTCGCGGCGCTCGCCTGGTCGGCGCGCCGGCTGGCTGAGCCGCTGGTGTGGTGGGCGGGTCCGGTGCTGCTGGTGGGGGTTTCCTGGACTGAGCCGGTGCGCGACGTCTTCCGCTTCGGCCAGGTCGGCACCTTGCTGCTCGCGCTCTGCGTCGCCGACCTCATCGGCCCGGCACGACGAGGCCGCGGGGCGCTCGTCGGTCTGGCCGCGGCGGTGAAGCTCACGCCGGCGGTCTTCCTACCGTTGCTCTGGCTCGGTGGGCGCCGCCGCGAGGCCATCACGGCAGCCGCGACCGCCGTCGGTCTCTCCCTCGCCGCCGTTGTGGTGCTGCCTACGGACTCCCTGCGCGTGGAGATCCGCGCTCTGGGACGTCTCGCGGGTCCGGGCCGCCGGCGGCGGCGCCAACCCCGGGGACCAGGCGCTGCACGGCATGCTGCTGCGCGCGGGGCTGCCCGCGTGGCTGTTGGCGGCCCTGCTCGCCGCGCTCGTCCCGCTCGGCGTGCAGCGCGCGGCACGGGCGCTGCGCGAGGGGGACGGGCTCGCCGCGCTCGGTGGTCACCGCTGTGTCGTGCTGGACCGAGCCGAGCAGCGTGGCGGCGACCTGCCAGTAGTCGCCACCGCTGCTGGTGTAGGCGGGGTCGAGCACCGAGATCATGACCGCGTGCGGCTTGCCGTCGGTGAGGGTGGCGACGAAGGGCGTGAGGTCGACGTCGTAGGGACGCAGGTCCCACGCCCGGGGTGAGGGGATCGGCTCCCAGAAGCCGGGCCCGTCCGCGCCGGTGAAGGTCGTGGGGAAGACGGGCGCGGCACCGGCGAGCTGGCCGTCGATGGAGACGGCCACCTCCCGGTACGGGTTGCCCACGCCGCACCCGCTCGGCTCGCTCCACCAGAACTCCTCGCACGCGCCGTGGCCGTCGCCGAAGAGCTCGGCGGTCAGCCGGGCGAGGTTGCGCGGGAAGGTCACCGCCGCGCCCTGGCTCTGGCCGACCGATCCGAGTGAGAAGAGCGGCTCGTTGCCGCTGGGTGCTGTGGTGGTCGGCGTCAGCGCGGTGACCGGGAGGACGACGTCGGGGCTGGTGGCGGCCGGGTGGGTGGCGTCGGGCTGGTAGTAGGTGAGGGAGGCGGTGGTCGCGTACTGCCCCGTGTAGGTCGCGTCGTTGACGTTGTCGAGCGCGACGAGCACCGGTTGGTCCGGCTGCTGCAGCAAGGCTTGCTCCTGCGTGACATCACGCTGCACACTCCAGCTGACGCTGTTGGTGCCCGTGCAGCACGGCTCGGAGGTGCTGCCGCGCAGCAGCTCTGCACCACCGACGGTGATGTCGAGCGTTCGGTCGAACTGCACCTTGCTGACCGAGGCGGTGAAGGTGAGCAGCACCACCTCCGACCAGGGGCCCGGGCAGGCGGTCGGCGGGCTGACGCTCCCCGTGAAGGGTCGGTAGTAGCTGTTGGCGAAGGTGTGGCTCATGATCTGTGTCGTGCAGGAGCGGGTTGGGGGCACCGGCGCCGGGCGTTGGGCGGTGATCTGCTGCTGGTCGCCGCTCGGGTCGGTCACTCCGGGTGGGGTGGTGGCGCCTGGCGCGGCGACGGCCGGCAGGGCCAGCGCGATGAGCAGGATCGCCAGCAGTGCCAGCAGCCGGGTGCGCATGGGTGAGGCGTTCGCCGCCTAGCGCGGATCTCCTGTCGCTCAGGCTGGGTCGAGCAGCGTGATCTGCACCGCGCGGGCCGCGTCGACGGCGGCCTCGAGCACGTCTCGCCGTGGGTCGGCGACGTCGAGGACACGGGCTGTGACGAGGGGCAGCAGCGCGGCCAGCCGTCGGTCCGCGAGCACCGCGGTGAGCGCGGTGCGGTCGCCGCCGGTGATCACCGCCTCCAGCGAGCCGAGCTGGGGCAGCAGGATCCGAGCCGCCACGTCGGCGGCCGCCTCCTGCGCGACGCTGACCTGGCCGGCCCGCCGGCGGGCGAAGCGCTGCTGGGACCACCCGCCGGCCGAGGAGCGGCCGTGCACCTGGCGGCTGCCGACCTTGCTCACCTCCAGCGCGCGACCGGTGAAGACCCCTGCGGCGTGACCGCCGAGGCGCACGAGCAGCACCCCTACCCGCCGGTCGTGGCGGGCGTGGACGAGCAGGGCCGCCTGCGTGGGCTCCGCGAGCGGGGGGAAGGCCGGCGCGCACCGGGCTCGGGAGCCGTCCGCTGCGACGAGCTCGACGCCGCCCTCGCACGGCTGCTCGATGACCGCGCCGTGCCGCTCGGCGAACCCCGCCAGCCAGCGCTCCAGCCGCTCGGGCGGGACCTCGACGAGGCGCCCGCCACCGGCGACCTGGCGGGTGGCCACGGGCCCATCCTCGCGCCCGCGCCGCGGTCACCGCAGCCTGGTCGCCGGGTGCGGGCGTGACCCGACGCTGCCACGGGGTCGCGCTCCCACGCGGCCCGGCGTGCCAGGCTGGCCGGCATGACGCACGCCGAGGACGCCTACCAGCTCTTCACCGCCGCCGTCGGGCAGCCCGAGGGCACCGGCGAGTGGTTCGAGGTCACCCAGGAGCGGATCGACGCCTTCGCCGAGGTGACCGAGGACCGGCAGTTCATCCACGTCGACGCGGAAGCGGCGGCGAAGTACTCGCCGTGGGGTACGACGATCGCCCACGGGTTCCTCACGCTGTCGCTGCTGACCGTGCTCACCAGCACGATCGAGCAGGACCTGGCCAAGGCGACGGGGCTGGTGATGGGCGTCAACTACGGCTTCGAGAAGGTCCGCTTCGTCACCCCGGTCAAGTCCGGCGCCAAGGTGCGCGCGAGCACCGTCCTCGCGGCGGTCGAGCTGAAGAACCCGACCACGCTGCAGACGACGCGCACGGTGACCGTCGAGATCGATGGGGAGAGCAAGCCCGCGCTCGTCGCCGACTGGGTCACCCGCCTCGTCTACAGCTGAGGCCGTGACGGTCACCGTCAGGGCGGCCAGCCCCGACGATGTGCCGGCTGTCGTGGCGCTGGTCGAGCAGGCCTACCGGGGGGAGGGCAGCCGGGCCGGCTGGACCACCGAGGCCGACCTGCTCGCCGGCCAGCGCACCGACGCTGCAGCAGTCGCCGAGCTCGTAGCCGCCCCGAGGTCGGTCGTGCTGCTGGCCGAGGAGGACGGCGCACTGCTCGGGTGCTGCCACCTGCAGGGTGGTGCCGGCGACGCCGCCCACCTGGGCATGGTCGCCGTACTCCCCACGGCGCAGGGACAAGGGCTCGGCAAGATGCTGCTCGAGCATGCTGAAGATGTGGCGCGCACCCGCTTCCAGGTCGACGCTGTGGAGATGACGGTGATCGTGCAGCGGGCCGAGCTCGTCGCCTTCTATGCCCGCCGTGGTTACGCCGACACCGGTGCCCGGCGGGCCTTCCCGTATGGCGACGAGCGCTTCGGGGTGCCCCTGCGCGATGATCTCGCCTTCGCCGTGCTGCGCAAGCCGCTCGGGTAGCCGCGGGGATCGTGGGGAAGGAGCCCAGCACGCACCCGCCGCACCACCACCGAGGAGACTCCGTGCTCGACGTCACCGCGCTCGTCCTGGAGGACCACGCCACCCTGCGCCGGCAGTTCGCGGCGCTCGACGACGCCAGGAGCCCCGCGGCGCTAGCCGCGGTGTGGAAGGGCCTCGCCCGCATGCTCGACGTGCACGCGGCCTGCGAGGAGACCGTCTTCTACCCCGCGCTGCTGAAGAAGGGCGACGACGGCGACGAGGAGACCGAGGACGCGATCAAGGACCACAACAAGATCCGGGACGCGGTCGCCGAAGCGGCCAAGGCCGACGTCGGCAGCGATGCCTGGTGGAAGGCCGTCGGGACGGCGCGGTACGAGAACAGCGACCACCTCGCCGAGGAGGAGCGGGAGGCGCTCTCGGACTTCCGCCGGCACGCGAGTGACAAGGACCGCGAGCGGCTGGCCGTCGCCTGGCTGGACTGGCGCTACGAGCACGATAGCGGCGCCGGTGTGGACACCAGCGACAAGAACGCCGAGACCTACATCAAGGAGAACAGCTGAGCCCTCGCTAGCCGCCGGGCTCAGCGCAGGGCGAGTACCAGGCCGACGGTGAGCCCGCCGACGACCACCACCGCGCGCAGGACCACGGCCGGCACCCGGCGGGCCGCCGCCGCGCCCACCTGGCCGCCCACCAGGGCGCCGAGAGCGAGCAGCCCTGCGACGCTCCACCTGACGTCACCGGTGCACGCGAAGAGGACCGCTGCCACCCCGTTCACGATGCCGGCCAGCACGTTCTTGAGACCGTTGAGACGCTGGAGGTCGTCGGTCAGGAGTGTCCCCAGCAGTGCCAGCAGGAGCACCCCCTGCGCGGCACCGAAGTAACCCCCGTACACCGCTGTGAGGGCGACACCGGTGACGAGGGCGACGGCGCGCCCCCGGCCGGCCGAGGAGGGGTCGGCGCGTCGGCGCAACCGCGCGGCGAGGCGCGGCTGGATGGCCATCAGCAGGGCCGCGGCGATGATCAATGCCGGGACGACCGCCGCGAAGGCCTTGGGCGCCAGCAAGAGCAGGACGCCGCCGGTCAGGCCGCCGGTCGCCGCGACCGCGCCGAGGCGCAGCACGCGGGCGCGCTGCCCGACGAGCTCCCTGCGGTAGCCGTACGCCCCTGAGACCGACCCGGCGACCAGCCCGACCGTGTTGGTGACGTTGGCGACGAGCGAGCCGTACCCCAGGGCGATGAGCACGGGGAAGGTGATCAGGGAGCCGCTGCCCACGACGGTGTTGATGGTGCCGGCGGCGAAGCCGGCACCCGTGATGGCCAGGGCGGCGAGCGGGCTCACCTGTCGGTAGTCCTTCCGCACAGAGGCTCGAAGGTCCGGCTGATCTGGTCGGCGGCAGCGCGTGGGTGCCCGCTCTGGTCCCCTCCCACCCGATGCTCCCCCGCCTCGCTCGTCCGTACCGCGCTCGGTCCGCCGGTCGGCGCACCGGCGTGCAGCCTGGCATGCCAGCCCGCTCCGCGACCTGCGTCCGGCCGGACGCCCTTCGTCACCATGGCGTACGACAACCGGACGCCGGGTGCGTCCGGTCGCGGACGTCACGCACCGGTACGACGAGCACCCGGTACGTCCGACAACGTGACATCGTCCGTTGACACGTTGGGGGATGAGCAGTGTAATGGTGGGCATGGTCGCTACGAGCCCCGCCCGTCCTGCTGCTCCGAGCACCGCCGCCGCTGACCCGCGGGACCTCGTCGCCGGTCGGCTTCTGCGGGCGAGCGCGGCGCGGTCCTTGGACCCCGACGTCGAGGTCGACTGGTCCGCGCCGGAGGTCCCGGGCATGTTCTTCATGCCGGAGCACCTCATCTCCCTGTACGGCACGCCCACCTACGCGGCGATGACCCGTGAGCACCGCATCGAGCTGAGCCGCCACGAGGTCGCCTCGATCGCCGCGGCCGGCATCTGGTTCGAGCTGGTCCTGGACCAGCTGCTGCTGCGGCACATCTACCGCGAGGACCCGCGCAGCCCGCACGTCCGCTACGCCCTCACCGAGGTGGAGGACGAGATGCGCCACTCGAAGATGTTCGCCCGGCTGATCGAGACGCTGGGCACCCCGCTCTACGGCCCTCGGCCGCTGCAACGCCGGCTGGGCACCGCGGTGAAGTCCGCGGCCCGCGGGGCGGACGCCTTCGTCACCGCCCTCATCGCCGAGGAGGTGCTCGACGCGGGCCAGCGGGTGCTCGCCCGCGACGAGTCGGTCCAGCCGTTGACGCGCCAGGTCTGTGCCCTGCACGTGGCGGAGGAGGCGCGCCATGTGGGCTTCGCCAGGGACGAGCTCTCCCGCCGGATGACCACGATGTCGCCGGCCCGTCGCGAGGTCTCCCGCACCTTCGCGCTGCTGGCGAGCTGGTTCATCAGCGAGAGCATGGTGAACCCAGCCGTCTACGCCTCGGTCGGGATCGACCCGCGGGCAGCGGTGCGCGAGGTCCGCCGCAGCCCGCACCGGCAGGAGGTCGAGGCGCAGCTGGCCCGGCGGCTCACCCGGTTCCTGGGTGAGGCGGGGCTCATCGGTGGCCCCACCGCGGCATTGTGGCGCGTCCGCGGCCTGACCACCGCAGGCCTGACCACCGCGGCCTGACCACCGCAGGCCTGACCACCGCAGGCCTGACCACCGCGGCCTGACCTCGGGCGCCGCTCACCGGCGCCCGGCTCGACGCGGTCAGCCCGCGATGTCGCGCCGCCCCCGCAGCGCGGTGGTCACCGCCTCGCCCATCACCGCGGAGACCTGGCGCTCCATCGCCTGGGCGAGCACGGCGTCGACCGCCGTCTGCGCGAGCGGGCGGAGCTGCTCGACCGCCTCCACGGCGCCGGCCACGTCCTCAGGGCGCGGCAGCCCGTCAGGCCCGAGCGGGCCGACGACGTTGTCGAGGAACGCGGTGACGAAGCGCGCGGCGATGGCGTCCATGTCGCGCTGCAGCCCTTCGGCGACGTCCAGCACGGCCGGGAGCGGCATGCCGAGGCCGGCGAGCGCCGCCCCGGCGCGCAGCAGCTGAGGGCTGCGGGCCACGAGCCTGGTGCCCTCCCGGCGCAGCAGCCCGAGGGAGATGACGCGCTCCACGACGCCGGGCGTGAAGCCCTTGCCGAACATGGCGCGCAGCTCCGACAGGCCGAAGCGCTCGGGCTCCTCCTCCGACCACGGCCGGGTGAGGGCGTCCTCCAGGCCGAGCACCTGACCGAGGTCGCGGCCCGACTCCCAGGCATGCTGCAGCTCCGCGATGTGGGCGAAGGTGTAACCGCGCTCCAACAGGCGCGCGATGAGGCGCAGCCGGCTGAGGTGGTGCTCGTCGTACCAACCGACGCGACCCTCGCGCCGGGGTGCCGGGAGCAGGCCGCGGTCCTGGTAGACGCGGACGTTGCGGACCGTCGTCCCGGCTACCCGCGCGAGGTCGTCGATGCGCCACTCCGCCACGCCCCGGATCGTGCCACCAGCGGCCGCCATCGGCCGCCCCGCGCCAGCAGCGGGGCCTGGCCACGGCCCGTGTCGCCGGCGCCGCGATGCTCTGGATCTAGCCTGACCCGGTGCTGGCATCCGCGGTCCAGGTCGGCGGACCGCCGCTGTGGGCGGCCGGCCGCCTCGAGGTCGGCCTCGTGCGCAGCAACCAGGAGGACGCCTACGCCGTCGGTGGGCGGCTGCTGGTGGTCGCCGACGGGATGGGCGGGCAGGCGGGCGGAGAGGTCGCGAGTGCGGCCGCGGTCGCCCGGGTGACCTCGGCCCTGGCGCGTACGACGAGAGACCCGGTGGCCCAGCTGCGGCGCGCGGTGGGGTCCGCCTCCACGGCGGTCAGCCGCGCGGGCGCTGCCGCCGGCGCACCGGACGCGGCCACCACGCTCGTGCTCGGCTGGCTCCCCGAAGGTGCTGACCGGGTGCTCGTGGCGCATGTGGGGGACAGCCGGGCGGGGCTGCTCCGCGACGGCACTCTCACCTGGCTGACCCGCGACCACAACCTTGCCGAGCTCCTGCACGCGCGCGGTGAGCTGACCGAGGACGAGGCCCTGCACCACCCGGGGCAGCACCAGGTGCTGCGCTGGCTCGGCGGCGGCCAGCCAGGTGCGCCGCGACCGGACCTGACCCGCCTGCCCCGCGGGGTGTCGGGTCGTCTGCTGCTGTGCAGCGACGGGCTCTGCGGTTACCTCCCCCGTGCGCAGATCGCGGCGCTGCTCGCGGGCGGCGCTCCGGCCGACGCCGCAGACCGTCTCCAGGAGGGCGTGCGGGCCGTGGGTGCGCCCGACAACACCGCGGTGATCGTCGCCGACCTGGGGGTTGCGGCGACCGGGGACCCCCCACGATGACCATGACTGAGGGCCCGTGCGGGTCTGCCGGGTCCTGCCGCTGAGGGTCACCATGGCGGTGTGACGGGGGCACCCTCAACGGTTGCGGCGATGCTGCCGCGCCTCCTCCCGCGGCGCCGGTGGGAGGTGGCCGCCCCCTTGCCGACCGCCGCGGTGCGTCGGGCCGGTGCTGCACCTGTGCGCGCGCGTCGGCTCGGGCCGGCCCTCGTCGGGCTGTCCGGGCTGCTCGTCCTGGCGCTGCTGCTCCGCCCCGGTCAGCCGCACGGCGGCGCGCTCCTCGGTGCCGGGTCCGGCCTCGTCCTCGGCGGACTGCTCCTGCTGCGCGTCCCCTGGCACCGGCTGCCCGCAGAGACGGTCTACCTCCCCGCGGTGGCGCTGGCGTTGGTGCTCGGGGTGGTCGTCGGGGGTGTCGGCGGGGCGCTGCCGCGCGCGGTCAGCCTGCAGGTCCTCATCGGCGTCGACCTCGGTCTGACCGTCACCCGCCGCCCCGCCGTCGTGGCGACGCTCAGCCTGGTTGCCGGGTCCGACGCCCTCGCCCTCGCCGGCGCGCAGCCGGCCGGAGACCTGGTCCAGCTCGGCGCGGCGGGGGTCGTGGCCGTGCTGGTCAGCCTCCTGCTGAGCGCGGTCCTCGGTCACGAGCGGCGGGTGCGCCACGAGCTCGACGGCGTGCTGGACGCCCTGCCCGCCCTCGTCGCCGCGGTCGACGAGCGCCACGCGCTGGTGGCCCTGGCGGAGCTCGCGCGGACCGTCCTCGGGTGCGACGGGTTGCTGCTGCTGGCCCGCCCCGCCGGCGGCGTCGCGGCGGGGGGCTGGTCTGTGCGCGAGGCGTGGGGCACCCTGCTGCCGCTGGCCGGCGCCTCGGTCGCCGTGGTCGCGGCCGGCGGTGCGCTCGCCGAGGTCGTGCAGCACGGGCGGGTGCTCACCACGGCGCCGGTGTCGGCCCAGGACCTCGACGTGCTGCCAGGCGCGGGGTCGGCCGCCTTCCTCCCCGTACCGGGGGACGGGGGTGTGGCGCTGATCGTTTGCGCCGCATGGTCTTCGGTCGAGGCTGCCGGGCGGGCGCCGGCACTGCGCCTGGACGGGGTGCTGCGCTCGGTGGCCGCGCCTGTGCTGCTGCGCACCCGGCACGTCGGGCGGCTGCAGGCACAGGTGTCGGCTGACCCCCTGACCGGCCTGGCCAACCGCCGCGCGCTCGCCGTCGCCCTCGAGCGCCTGCCCGTAGGCGGGGTCGTGCTCTTCCTGGACATCGACCACTTCAAGCTGTACAACGACACGTACGGCCACGCGGCCGGCGACCTCCTGCTGGTCCGCTTCGCCCGGCTGTTGCAGGGGTCCGTCCGTTCCGGCGACTGCGCCGCGCGGTACGGCGGCGAGGAGTTCGTCGTCGTCTCGCCCGACTCGACCGCCGGGGCTCAGCTCTTCGGCCGGCTGCGGGAGGCCTGGAGCGCCGGCCACGGTCCGGTCACCTTCTCCGGAGGGCTGGCGGCGCGGCGACCCGAGGAGGGGGGGCAGCAGACGCTCGAGCGCGCCGACGCGTCACTCTTCGCCGCCAAGAGGCGCGGACGGGACGGGCTGGTGCGCGAGGGAGGCTGACGCGGCCTACGCCGCCCGTCCGACGGATCCACCCGCTGGCCGACCACTCTGTCCGGAGGCCCTCATGAGGCACACCGCCGCAGCTCTGTCCCTCCTCCTGCTGGCAGCAAGGCCCGCGGCGGCGCAGCCGGGCGGGCCACGGCTGCTGCGTGCGCCGCACGACCTCAGCGGCGTCGTGGTGCTCCTCGACGCCGGGCACGACGGCGGCAACGCCGCGCACCCGGGCGCCACGGCCGCGCTCGTCCCTGCCGGCCGCGGCAGAGTAAAGGCCTGCGACACAGCGGGTACGAGCACGGACGCTGGTTACCCCGAGCACGCCTTCACCTTCGACGTGGTGACCCGGGCAGCAGCGCTGCTGCGGGCGCGTGGGGCACGGGTCGTGCTGACCCGCAGCACCGACACCGGCGTGGGGCCGTGCGTCGACCGGCGGGCTGCCATCGGCAACGCCGCCCACGCCGACGTGGCGATCAGCGTGCACGCCGACGGTGGCCCGGCCGCGGGGCGGGGCTTCCACGTCATCGAGCCGGCGGCCGGCCCGGTGCAGGCCTCGTCGCACCGGCTCGCCCTGGCACTGCGGGCAGCCGTGCGCCGCGACACCGGCACGTCGTACGCCACCTACCTCGCTGGCGGGACGGGGCTCGACCGCCGGTCCGACCTCGCTGGGCTTGCGCTGTCACGGGTCCCCAAGGTCTTCGTCGAGCTGGCCAACATGCGCAACGCCGCCGACGCCCGGTTGGTGACGAGCCCCGTCTGGCGCGAGCGCGCCGCGGTCACCCTCGTCGACGCCGTGCGCGCCGACGTGCACCGCTGACACCCGGCCCCGGCGACTGAAGGCGGGGCGCCCGCAGGCCGATGCGCACCGGGGCGGCACCGGCCGTCCCGGTGCGGAGGTGACTGTGGCTCGCGACGTGACGGGGTCCGAGCGGGCCTGGGGCTGGCTCCCCTCCGGCTACCACCCGGACCGGGAAGGCGCCGCGCGACGGCAGCGGCTGCTGCGGGCGTTGCTCGCCGCGCACCTGCCCGCACTCGCCCTCGTCGGCAGCATCGCAGGGCAGGGACCGACGACGGTGGTCCCGTACCTCGCGCTGGTGCTCGCCGCATGCCTGGCTGCTGGGTCGGGGACCGCGCGGGTGCAGTCGGTCGTCACCGCGCTGGGCCTTGGCATCTGCTCGCTGGCGACCGTCGTCTTCACGCACGGCGCCCTCGCCGCGCACTTCCCCGTCTTCGTCATGGTCTGCTGCCTCGCGGTCTACCAAGACTGGGCGCCGGCCGTCGCGATCATCGTCTTCACCGCACTCTCGCAGGGGGTGCTCGGCGCGGTCGCCGCAGGGTCGCTCGCGGGCGCCCGCGCGGAGCGCGCCCACCCCTTCGAGCTGGTCGCGTTCACGACCGTCTTCATGTTACTCGAGAGCATCGCTCTCGCTCTGCTCTGGCGGGTCGCCGATGACGAGGCCAGCCGGACCGCGACGCTGGTTACCGAGCTCATGGCGGACGACCGCGACCCCGTCCGTCGGCAGGTCCCCCAGGGCGAGGCCCTCGCGGACCTGTTGACCCAGCTCGCCCGCCGCAACCAGAGCCTGCTCAACCGCCAGCTGGCACGCATCGACCGGCTGGAGCAGAACGAGCAGGACCCGGAGTCGCTGGCCCGGCTCTTCGAGCTGGACCACCTCGCGACCCGGATGCGCCGCAGCACGGAGACCCTGCTGGTGCTGTCGGGGGAGGAGCCGCCCCGCCGGTGGGGGGCTCCCGTACCCCTTGCGGAGATCGCCAGAGGGGCCGTCGCCGAGGTCGAGGACTACCCCCGCGTCGACGTCTTGCTCGGCGAGGACGTGCTGGTCGACGGGCGCATCGTCGGCGCTGTCGTGCACCTGCTGGCGGAGCTGGTCGAGAACGCCACCACCTTCAGCCCCCCGGCGTCGCGGGTCACCATCGCCGCGGCCCGGACGCCCGACGGCGGTGTCGTCGTCACCGTCACCGATGCCGGGGTCGGCATCCCCGAGGCGGACCTGCTGCAGGCCAACCGCACCCTCGCCGGGGTCGCGCAGGTGAGCACCGCTCTCGCGGACAGGCTCGGTCTCCATGTCGTCGCCCGCCTCGCCGCCCGGTACGGCATCGAGGTGTGGCTGGGGCGTGCCCCCGGCCTGGGACTGGTCGCGAGCGCCGTGCTCCCGCCCGAGGTGGTCAGCGTCGCCCGCGGGTTCGACGCGGCACGGCCGTCGGTCGTCCCTGCGCCGGGCGGCTCACTGCCGCCTGGTCTCGTGCCCGTGCAGCTCGGTCCATCGGGCGCGCCCGCAACACCGGCCGCGCTGCCGCTGTGAGCGGCTGGGGCCCGGACGACACGGCCACGAGCACGTCCGGCAGCGCGCCGCCGGCGTGGGTCGCCCCTGGTGCGCCGCCGAGCGCCACGCCCGGGGAGGAGGACCGCCTCGTCCGCAGCTATCTGGTCACCGGCGGACGCACCCACCCCGGAGGAGACGGGGGCAACCTGCCGGTCGAGGCGCTCGTGCTGCTGACCGCCGCCGGGCACCTCGCCCCCGACCTGCGCTTCGAGCGCGCCACCATCGCCGCGCTGTGCCAGGAGGCGCTGTCGGTCAGCGAGGTGGCGGCCCGCACCGGGCTGCCGCTCGGCGTCACCAGGGTCCTGGTGGGCGACATGTGCGCCGAGGGCCTCCTCGAGGTCACCGGCCCCGTCGGCTTCGCCGCCCGCCCTGGCGCGGCGCTGCTCGAGAGCGTGCTGGACGGTCTCCGCGGCGGCTGAGGCTGCGCTCGCTGACACCGCGCGCGCTGGGGCGTGCCCGTGCTCGAGCCGACGACCTCGAACGTACGATCGAGGAGTGGCACAGGGACTCGCGTACGGCGGGCCGGCGCAGGCTGGTGGGGTGGACGACCTGCATGCCCCGGCGGTCCTGCTGCCTCAGGTGTCGGTCCCCCAGGGGTCGCGGCTGGCGCCGGAGCGGCTGCTGGAGGGTCTGAACCCCCAACAGGCCGCCGCGGTGACCCACCAGGGTGGCCCGCTGCTCGTCGTCGCCGGTGCCGGCTCCGGCAAGACGCGGGTGCTGGTCCACCGCATCGGCTGGTTGCTCTCCCAGCGCGGCGCAGCGCCAGGGTCCGTGCTCGCCATCACCTTCACCAACAAGGCGGCCGGCGAGATGAAGGAGCGGGTGGCCGGTCTGGTCGGTCCCCGCGCCCGCTCGATGTGGGTCATGACCTTCCACTCCTGCTGCGTGCGGATCCTGCGCGAGCAGGCCGCCCGGCTGGGGCGCCGCTCGTCGTTCTCGATCTACGACGCGGGCGACGCGCAGCGGCTGATGACCCTCGTGGCCCGCGAGCTCGACCTCGACCCCAAGCGGTGGCCACCGCGTGGGCTGTCGGTCGCCGTGAGCAACCTCAAGAACGAGCTGGTGGCCCCCGAGGACGCCGCCTCGCGCGCCACGACCGACCAGGAGCGCCAGGTCGCGCAGGTCTACGCGACCTACCAGCGGCGCCTGCTCGAGGCCAACGCCTTCGACTTCGATGACCTGATCATGGAGGCGGTGACGCTCCTGCAGGCGTTCCCGGACGTCGCGGAGCACTACCGACGGCGCTTCCGGCACGTGCTCGTCGACGAGTACCAGGACACCAACCACGCGCAGTACGAGCTCGTCCGCAGCATCACCGGCTTCGGCGACGTGGCGGCCGACGCCCGGTCGGAGCTGTGCGTCGTCGGCGACGCCGACCAGAGCATCTACGCCTTCCGCGGCGCCGACATCCGCAACATCATGGAGTTCGAGCGCGACTACCCCGACGCGACCGTCGTGCTGCTCGAGCAGAACTACCGCTCGACCCAGCACATCCTCAGCGCGGCCAACGCCGTCATCGCCCGCAACCCCAGCCGGGCCGACAAGCGGCTCTGGAGCGACCTCGGCGACGGCGCCGCGATCGTGGGCTACGTCGCGGACAACCAGCACGACGAGGCCGCCTGGGTCGCGACCGAGGTCGACCGCCTCGTCGACGCCGACGAGGAGCGGTACGGCGATGTCGCCGTCTTCTACCGCACCAACGCGCAGAGCCGCGTCTTCGAGGAGATCTTCATCCGGGTCGGGCTGCCGTACCGCGTGATCGGCGGTGTCCGCTTCTACGAGCGGCGCGAGGTCCGCGACGCGCTCGCCTACCTGCGGGTGGTCGCCAACCCTGACGACACCGTGTCGCTCCGCCGCATCATCAACGTGCCGCGACGGGGCCTCGGTGACGTCAGTGAGCGGGCGCTGGAGTCCTACGCATCCCGTGAGCGGCAGCCCTTCTCGTGGGCGGTCCAGCACGTCGACGAAGTCCCGGGTCTGCAGCCCCGCGTGGTGCGCGCGCTCACGGACTTCACCGCGCTGCTCGAGGAGCTGCGCGGGCTCGACGCCGAGGGCGTCGGTCCGGCCGGCGTGCTCGAGGCAGCGCTGGACCGGACCGGCTACCTCAGGGAGCTGCAGGCCGAGGGCTCGATCGAGAGCGAGGGGCGCGTCGAGAACCTCCAGGAGCTCGTCGGGGTCGCGCGCGAGCACGAGGAGCGCGTCGGCGAGGCGGGCGAGATCGCCACCGTCGCCGGCTTCCTCGAGCGGGTGTCCCTGGTCGCCGACGCCGATGCCATCCCGGCCGACGGGGGGGAAGGCTCAGGTGTCGTCACGTTGATGACGCTGCACAACGCCAAGGGGTTGGAGTTCCCCGTGGTCTTCCTCACCGGCCTCGAGGACGGGATCTTCCCCCACCTGCGCTCGCTCGGCGACGCCACGCAGCTGGAGGAGGAGCGCCGACTGGCCTACGTCGGCATCACCCGGGCACAGCGCCGGCTCTCACTGTCGCGAGCGGTGCAGCGCAGCGCCTGGGGCAACGTCGCCTGGAACCCGCCGTCCCGCTTCCTCGACGAGGTGCCCGGGTCGCTTGTGGACTGGCAGCGACTCGGTCCCGACGCGGCGAGCACGCCGCCGGCGATGCAGGCGCAGGCGCAGCGGATGGTCGCCGGAGCCCCGCGTACCCGCCCGACGGCGGGGTTGCGTCCCGTGGTGGCGCTCAGCGTCGGGGACCGGGTCAGTCATGACTCCTTCGGCCTCGGCACGGTCACCGCCACGGCGGGTGACGGCGGTGACCGGGCCGAGGCGACGGTCGACTTCGGGGGCGAGTACGGCACCAAGCGCCTGCTGCTGCGTTACGCCCCGGTGGAGCGGCTCTGAGGCGTCCGAGGGGGTCGCGGCGCAGGTGCTGCGGCGCAGGTGGTGAGGCGCAGGTGGTGAGGCGCAGGTGGTGAGGCGGCTCAGGTGGTGAGGCGGCTCAGGTGGTGAGGCGACGCCGCGCCCCGGTGGTGGGAGGCCCCCCCGCGCTCGGGGTCCGCTTGGTCGGCGTGGGTGCGGGCGCGGCGGCGACCTTCGCGGCGGCACGGCGCGGGGGCGCCTCGGCGGCGCTGCTGCCGGTGCGCCGCTCCTGTACGCGCTGCTCCTCCACGCGCTGGCGGGCCGTGCCCACGTCGTCCTTCGCCTGGTCCCCGGCGTCGCCGGCCCTGTCGTAGGCGTCGCTCCAGATGCGGGCGGCGACGTCACGACCTCCCAGCCCGAAGGCGAGCGCGCCGGCCAGCGCGAGCATCCCGACGATCGCGGCGTAGGTGATGGTGACGATCTGCGGGGCGATGCGCAGCTGGGTGAGCACCATGAAGCCGGCGATAGCCATGATGACACCAGGCACGACCGTCTCGACGAGCTTGCCGGTGGGGGTGTCGCCCATGGTCTTGGCGACGACGCCGGCGATGGCACCCGCCAGTGCCGCCGCGATGACGAAGATGAGCACCGCCGCGACGATGTTGGGCAGGTAGCTGAGCACCTGCTTGATGAAGTCGGTGACCGCCGGGATCTCCAGCGCGCCGAACGCCGCGGTCAGACCGATCAGGAAGATGAAGTAGAAGACGATCGCGCCGATCAACCGTGATGGCTTGCCGCCTGGACTGATCTTGTCGACGGCCCCGCCCGCAGGTGTCTTCGCCAACGACTCGTCGAGCTTGACCGCGCTGAGCGCCTTGCTCACGACCGTGCGCAGGATCCGTGCCACCAGGTAGGTGATGAGCAGGACGACGAGGAAGCCGAGGACGTTGGGGAGGTAGCCGAAGAAGCGGTCGAAGCCGTTCTGCAGCGAGTCGCTGACGGACAGTCGGGCGGGCAGCACGGGACCTCCTGGGTGGGTGGTGCGGGGCGTCGATCACGCGGTCCCTCCCCAGCGGGCGGGCTCTCGACGCGTCCGGGCGGGCATCGGACGCCGCCACCGGCGTTCGGGGAGTGCTCAGCCGGCGCCGTGCAAGGCGAGCAGCGCCCACGTCGACGGACCCACCGCGACGGTGCTGTGACAGGTGAGCAGCTGCGGTGGCCCGCTGGTGCGGCGCTCGACGACCACCTCCAGCGGGCCACCGCGCCACCCCAGCTCGACCCGCCAGACCTCCGCGCGGAGCCGGCTGGCGCTGAGCACCGGCAGCGCATCGATCCGCAGCTCGCCGGTCCGCGCGCGGGCGTGCGCCTGCGCGGCTTGGGCGGCCGGCGCCAGCGGGCTGGCCCCGCGCAGCAGCTCGGGGACGACGTCGCCCTGCTCGTAGGCCCGCACCACCGCGAGCGCCGAGGCGGCGTCGACCGTGCCGTAGAGGAGACCCTGCGGCAGCAGCAGCAGGTTGGCCGCGAAGCGGTCGCCTCCCAGGTGCGAGCACTCCCACACGCGGTCGCCGTGCTCGCGGGCCAGGGCCGCGGCGACCGGCCGGCCGCGCAGTGCGCAGCAGGTGTCGTGCCGGCCGTGCGTGCAGACCAGCAGCAGCGGCTCGCTCCACACGTCACCGGGAGCCTCGGCCTCGACGACGTCGACCAGCTCCTCGTCGCGCCCCACCACCCCGCTGCGCACACCCGCCGACCCCGGCGTGGTCGTCGCCAGGAACCATCTGCGCCGCAACGGGTCCGAGCGGCGACCCGGGCGGCGGAGGAGCAGCGGCCTGGTGCGCGTGCGCACGCTCGCCCGGGCGACCGCCACCCCCACCGCAGGGTCGAGGCCGGACATCTCCAGCGCCAGCCGGCCCCAGCTGCCGGGCTGCACCACGCAGAAGAAGCGCTGCGCGGTGGGTGCCGTACCGACGTGGTCGTCGTGCCGGGCGAGTGAGGTCCAGGAGCAGCGCTCGTCCAACGGCAGCTGCGCGCGGTCGGTCATCGCCGGGCCATCCTGGCCAGGCAGGTGGTCAGCGGCCCGCGGGGACGAGCACACCCGCGCGCAGCAGCCGGCTGATGAGACCCAGTGCGTCGATCTGCGCGCCCATGGCCCCCAGGTCGCTGGCGCGCAGCGGCGGCCCGGCGAGCAGGGCCCGCAGCGCCGGCTCCTCGGTCGAGGGCAGCTCGAGCGCCTGCTCGGGCAGGCGCAGCCGCAGCGCGCCGGCGCGCTCGGACAGGTGCCACTGCAGCCCGGGGCGTACGACGACCGGCGTCGCGTCGGTGAGCGCCCGGACCACCTCCGCCTGGGCGAGCGGGGCCAGCGGCGACGGCCGGGTCTGGGGGAGGACGGCGTCGGCGAGCGCGTCGACCGCGGCCTGGAGTGGCACCTCGGCCAGCGCGCCCTGCAGCACCGCGAGCACCGTGACGACGGCGTCGGCCAGCTCGGGGCTCCCCGGCCCGGCACCCAGCGGCAGGGCGGCGCGCATCGCCGGGTCGGCGGCGGCGAGGGTCAGCAGCTCGCGCGCGACGGCGTGCACCGTGACCGGGTGGACGCCGATGGTGAGGTGCGCGCTGACGGACTCGGTGGTGCGCGCCGCGTGCACCGTGCCGCGCGGGAGGTAAAGGCAGTCGCCCGGTCTGAGCACGACATCGAGCAGCGGGTCCTCGGTGCTGCGCTGCTCGAGCGCCTCCCGGTGCTGGGTCCACGCCTGGTCGGGCAGCGGCCAGGCGTGCACCGGCTCGTGCACGCGCCAGTGCTTGGTGCCGGCCAGCTGCAGCACGAAGACGTCGTGCACGTCGTAGTGGTCGTCGAAGCCCTGCGAGCTCGGTGGGGTGATGTAGGCGTTGGCCTGCACCGGGCAGGCGAGCTCGGCGGACAGCTGAGAGCACAAGGCCATCACCGGCTCCCACGTGCGGTGCAGGGCCTGCAGCACGATGGTGGCGCCGTCCAGCACGAGGTCGAGGACGCGGGCGTCGGAGACCTGGTCGCCGATCGAGGCACCGATGCCGCCGGCGCCGGCGTACCGGCTGCTGGGGACCACGACCCCGTCCTTGGTCAGCCGGACGAAGGGGGTGCGCAGGCCGCGGCGGGACACGATCGTGTCGACGTCATCGAGGGTGAGCACCGGCTCCGCAGCCGGGAGCTCGGCCGCGCGCGTGAGCAGGGGGGCATGGCCCCAGACGTCGCGGGCGAAGGCACCCCGGTCGAGGGCGGTGAGGCGGGACAGAACCGTCCGGACCGCCGGGTCGGCTCCGGTCGGGCCGGCGTCGGACGTGCCGCGGGCCGGGGCACCGCGGTTGGCGACCCGGCCCGTCGAGGCAGTGGCGCTCACGCGCCGCCGTCGGCCCCACCGTCGGTCTCGCCAGGGGTGCCGGCGGCGCCGGCGTCGGCCGGGCCCTCGGCGCCACCATCAGCGCCGCCGTCGGTCTCGCCCGGCGTGCCGGCCGCACCCGCGTCGGCGGGTCCCTCGGCACCGCTGTCGGCGCCACCGTCGGTCTGGCCCGGCGTGCCAGCCGCGCCAGCGTCCGCGGGACCCTCGCTCATGTCCTCAGCCATGTCGTCTCCTCATCGAGTGGTGCCGCGCCGTGTGCCGGGCGGCACAGTGGAGATCCCACCGCGGGACCTCGCTGAACCTCATGGCGCACAGTCGATGGACAGCCCCACCGCGTTGAGCAGGCCGGGCAGGCCCCCCTCCCGGTCGAGCAGCCCGGAGGCGAGCCCCGCCAGTGGTCCGGCGCCCTCGCGGATGGCCCTGCGCAGCGCGGTGTCGAGAGCACCGCAGACCTGCTGCTGCGTCAGCCGGCCAGGGCCGGCTCCAGCGAGCTGGAGCACGAGGGCCTCCGGGTTGGTGCCGAGCTGGCAGGCCGCGGCGTCGAGCGCGCGCAGGGCGTAGGTCTGCAGCATCCCGTCGATCCCGCCGGTCGCCGGCGCGGGGAGCGGGTGCGCGCACGACGTCGCCGGGACGACGGGTACGCGGTCTCCGGCCCGGTCGGTGCCGACCGCGAGAGCCGCCGTCGCCGCCACGCCGAGCGCCACGAGCAGCGCCGTGGCGGCCCAGGGGCGGCCCGACCCTCCGCTGCCGACCAGCAGCGCGAGCAGCAGCGCGGCCCCGGCGAGCCCCGCACCGGCGAGGAAGGCGCCGTGCCACGCGGTCGTGACGACGTCCTGCAGCGTCGCGGTCACGGCTCGCTGCGCCGCCCGGCGCGGTGCGCCGGCGGGCACCGTCGCAAATGCCTGCAGCACCTGCGGCAGCGTGTCGGAGCTGCGTGAGCGGCGGTAGAGATCGACGGTCAGCGGCACCTTCTGCGCGAGGGTCAGGTCGGCGCGCAGCACCTCGGCCGCCACGGGCACGCTGGCCCGGTCGGCCGCAGGGGTCAGGTCGCCGGCGAGCAGGGTCCCCGCCAGCGCCGCGGCCAGCACGATGCCCACGTGCCGCGCCACCGCGGCGCCGGCCGGGGTCGCGCCCGCAGCCCCAGGGTCGAGGAGCCGCCGCGCGAGACCCACCCCCAGGCCGCCGAGGAGCATGGCGAGCGCCAGCAGGCCGGCGTGCCGGCCCGGCAGCAGGCCGAGGCTGACCAGAGCGCCGGCGAGCACGAGGGCGCCCCCGGCGGCGCCGAGGCGCCCGCCGGAGCTCCGCACCAGGAGGGGTACGAGCACCCCTGCCGCGACCAGCAGCTGCAGCCCGACCGCGATGACGGTCGGCTCCTGCCACACGTCGACGGTCAGCAGCCCGGCCAGCACCTGCAGCGTGAGCAGGCCGCCAGCGAGGAGCCCACCGGCGCCCTCGCGCAGCAGGCCGCGGCCGATGTCGACACCGGAGGCGGCGCGCCCGTGTCGAGAGGTGACCTCTCGACCGGAAGGGTCGGCGTGGCGGGTCAAGACCGCGGCGGCGAGGGCGAGCGGCACCTGCGCGAGGAAGGCGAGCCGCCAGCTGACGATGCCGGTGAGCAGCCCTCCAGCGGCCGGCCCGAGCGCGGTGCCGACGGCGAGCGCCACCGCGGTCGCCCGCGGGGTCACCAGGTGGACAGCGGCGGCGAGCAGGGCCCCCCCCGCGAGCCCCTGCAGCCCGCGTGCGGCGAGCAGGACCCCGATGCCCGGCGCCACGCCGGCGAGCAGGGTCGCCACCGCGAAGCCGGTCAGCGCCGCGACCGCGACCGGTCGGGGTCCCCTGCGCCGCAGCGCAAGCGAGGCGAGGGGAACACCGACGGCCACGGCCGCCGCGAAGACGACGAGGGTCGCCGCGACCAGCCGCACGGAGGCGTGCAGGTCGGCGAGCACGTCGGGCAGCGCGAGGGCGAGCACCGCGGTGTCGGCGTAGACGAGCCCCACGCCGACGAGCAGCGCCCGACCCGACCGGTCTGGTGCCTGCGGGCCGGCCATACCGGCGAGTCTCCCGTGGAGCGGTCGAGGGCGCCTCAGCCCCAGCGAGTCCACCGCGCCGCGAGCCGGGCCGTGGCGCCGATGGCGCACAGCCGGTCCACCTCGGCGGTAGCAGCGGCGGCGAGACCCGCCGTCGGCAGCACGGTGGCGATCCCCTGCGCCGCCAGGTCGACCGGGCGGAGCCCGACCGCCTCGGCCGCCTGCACCGGGGTGCGGCGCAGCGCGGCGGCAGCGCCCTCCGGCGCCAGGACCGCGAAGTAGGCGTCCTCCCCCATGAGCAGGGCGTCACCGCACAGCGCGGCCAGCGCCCCCCCGCTGCCGCCCTCGCCGAGGAGGACGCCGACCACGGGGGAGCGGCAGGCCAGCACGGCGTCGAAGGCGGCCGCGATCGCATCGGCCAGACCGTCGGCCTCAGCGGCGGCCCCCGGCTCGGCGGAGGGGGTGTCGACGACGGTCACCAGCGGGAGGTCGAGGCGGTCGGCCAGCGCGGCGGCGCGGGTCAGCAACCGGTAGGCGTCCGGCGTCACCCGCACCCCCCGCGCCGCCGCGAGGGCGACCCCGACGACCGGCCGCCCCGACGGCAGCCGACCGAGCGCCGCCCGCGCCGTGGTGTCGCCGTGCGGCGCCGCGAGCGCCACGCCACCGCCGGCCAGGGCGTCGAGCAGCGCACCCGCCGACGCCCGGGCCGCCGTACGCGTGTGCCGGACCTGCTCCCACGGCTCGAGCGCAGGGGCAACCGGGGAGACATCCGGTGCGGCGACGGGTACGGGGGCCGGCTGCAGCGCGATGAGCGCGCGGGCCACCCAGGCCTGCGGGTCCGTCACGACCGCGTCGACGAGGCCGGCGGCGGCGGCGCTCTCCCCGCTGTGACTGTGCTGGCCGACCGCCGCGCCGGTCATCGCTTCGACCACGCGCGGCCCGGCGAAGCCGACCGTCGCGCCGGCCACCGCGCAGCGCAGGTCGGCCGACGCCACGACGGTCACCCACACGCCGCCCGTGGTGGGGCTGTCCGCGACCGCGAGCAGGGGCAGCCGCGCGGCACCGAGGCGGGCGTGCGCGAGCCGGGCGCGGGCCATGCCCACGAGGGCTGGCACCCCCTCGGTGAGCCGGGCGCCCCCGCTGCTGCACACCGCGACCACCGGCAGCCGGGCGCCGACCGCGGCGGCCACGGCGTCGACGTAACCCTGGGCGTCCCTGCTGCCGAAGCTGCCGCCCTGCACCTCGAAGTGCCACTGCACCAACACGAAGCCGACCCCGTGGAGTCGCGCTCTCGACCACGTCACCGCCGCACCGCCCGGCCCGGCACCCGTACGGTCCGGCTCGGTGCGCAGGGCCGCCCAGCTCCCGGTCACGGGACGGGAGCATGTCAGCGCCCGGGCCGGCGTACCGCCGAGGTGGGTGACCCGGGTCGCACGCCGCGGCCCGTGGCTACGCTGCGACGGCCGTACCCCCCGATGATGTGGAGCGCTGCGTGGACCTGTTCGAGTACCAGGCGAAGGAGCTCTTCGCCCGCCACGGCGTCCCGACGCTGCCCGGCACCAACGTGACCACGTCGGGGGCCGCCCGGGAGGTGGCCGCGACCATCGGCACCGCGGTCGTGGTGAAGAGCCAGGTGAAGTCCGGCGGCCGCGGCAAGGCAGGCGGCGTGAAGTTCGCCAGCACGCCGGACGAGGCGGCCGAGAAGGCGAGCGCGATCCTCGGGCTCGACATCAAGGGCCACGTCACCCAGTCCGTCCTGGTCACCCAGGCCGCCGACATCGCGCAGGAGTACTACGTCTCCTTCCTGCTCGACCGGTCCAACCGCACCTACCTCGCGATGGCCTCCGCCGAGGGCGGCATGGAGATCGAGGAGCTCGCCGTCGAGCGGCCCGATGCGCTCGCCCGCGTCGCCGTCGACGCCCTGGTCGGCGTCGACGACGCCAAGGCCGCGGAGATCGCCGACGCGGCCCGCATGCCGGCCGAGGTGCGCGACCAGGTGATCGCCGTGCTGAAGGGGCTCTGGGCGACCTTCACCGCCGAGGACGCCACGCTCGTCGAGGTCAACCCGCTGGTGCGCACCCCCGACGGCGACGTCGTCGCGCTCGACGGCAAGGTGACGCTGGACGACAACGCGGCCTTCCGCCACCCCGACGACACCGTCGCCTTCGCCGACGCGAGCAGCGTGGACCCGCTGGAGCAGGCCGCCAGGGCCAAGCACCTCAACTACGTGAAGCTCGAGGGCAGCGTCGGCATCATCGGCAACGGCGCCGGCTTGGTGATGAGCACGCTCGACGTGGTGACCTATGCGGGCGAGGCCTTCGGCGGACAGCGCCCGGCCAACTTCCTCGACATCGGCGGCGGGGCGAGTGCGCAGGTGATGGCGGACGGGCTCGGGATCATCCTGGGCGACCCGGCGGTCCGCAGCGTCTTCGTCAACATCTTCGGCGGGATCACCGCGTGTGACGCGGTCGCCAACGGCATCGTGCAGGCGGTCGAGCTGCTCGGTGAGAGCGCCGGCCTGACCAAGCCGATCGTCGTACGGCTGGACGGCAACAACGCGGCGGAGGGCCGGCGCATCCTCGACGAGGCCGCGATCCCCGGCCTCGAGCGCGTGGACACGATGGACGGCGCCGCGGCCCGCGCTGCCGAGCTCGCGGGCAAGGGGGCCTGACATGGCGATCTTCATCGACGGGGACAGCAAGGTCATCGTGCAGGGCATCACCGGCAGCGAGGGCACCAAGCACACCCGACGGATGGTCGCCGGCGGGACCCAGGTCGTTGGCGGCGTCAACCCGCGCAAGGCCGGTACGGAGGTCGACGCCGGCAGCGGCGTGAGCGTGCCGGTCTTCGCCACGGTCGCCGAGGCGGTGCAGGCGACCGGCGCCGACGTCAGCGTGGTCTTCGTACCGCCCGCCTTCACCAAGGCCGCCGTCGAGGAGGCCATCGACGCGCGGGTGCCGCTCGTGGTCGTCATCACCGAGGGCGTGCCCGTGCAGGACACCGCCGGCTTCTACGCCAAGGCCGCGCAGGGCGGCACCACCCGCATCATCGGGCCCAACTGCCCAGGCCTGATCAGCCCCGGCGCCAGCAACGTCGGCATCATCCCGGCCGACATCACCAAGCCTGGGCGCATCGGACTGGTCAGCAAGAGCGGCACGCTGACCTACCAGATGATGTACGAGCTGCGCGACATCGGCTTCAGCTCCTGCGTCGGGATCGGCGGCGACCCGGTCATCGGGACGACGCACATCGACTGCCTGCAGGCCTTCCAGGACGACCCCGACACCGACGCCATCGTCATGATCGGGGAGATCGGCGGCGATGCCGAGGAGCGCGCCGCCGCGTACATCTCCGAGCACGTGACCAAGCCGGTCGTCGGGTACGTCGCCGGCTTCACCGCCCCCGAGGGCAAGACGATGGGCCACGCCGGCGCCATCGTCAGCGGCTCCTCGGGGACGGCGGAGGCCAAGAAGCAGGCGCTCGAGGCGGCTGGCGTCAAGGTCGGCAAGACCCCGTCGGAGACCGCCCGGCTGATGGCGGAGGTCATCGCCGCGCTCTGAGCAGGTGTCCGCGGGGCGACTCGCCTGCGGCGTACTTGTGCCCTTGAGGGCATCCCGAGAGACTCCGCGGTGGACGGCGGCCCGGCTGGGCTGCCCTGAGCGGGGAGCGCACATGCCGAACGTCGGCGGCAAGGACATCAGCACCAACGAGGCTGCGGTCGTGGGTGCCGGCCTCCTCGTCTTCATCCTCTCCTTCTTCCACTGGTTCACCTACGACCTGGTGACGACGTCGGCGCACCGCGCCGCGTGGCACTCGGGCTTCTTCGCCTGGGCCGGGGTGCTGCTGCTCCTCCTCGCGGCCGGCATCGTGGCGGCGCGACGCTTCTCTCCGCTCGACCTGTCGGCTGCCCCGGTCCCGCTCGACCTGGCCGTCCTGGGCGCCGCCGCGCTCGGCGCGCTCTTCCTCATCCTCAAGCTGCTGATCGGTTACCGCGTGCACAGCCTCGGCCAGACCTACCACTTCAGCCGGTCCTTCGGCCTCTACGCCGCCCTGGTCATCGGGCTCGTCGAGACGGTGTTCGCGTACCTGACGTTGACCACATCCGGCGGCAAGCTGTCGGACTTCCGACCCGGCCCCCGCTCCGCCCCACCGGCTGGCTGAGTCGGGTCGCGACCGCAGGCCGGCGGCGTGTCAGCCGCCGGGTGCGTCGGGGTGCGTGACACCTTCTCGGGGTGACCTCCACCGCGGAGCGGCCGCTGGCCACGCCGTCCCGACCGGCTCCGCGCCGCCGCGCCAGACGCACCCGGAGCGGCCCGTCGCTGGTGCTGCGCGGCGCGCTGGTCGCCGTGTCGGCGGTGGCGGCCGTGCTCACCGCGGTCGAGCTCGTCACCCTGCTCGCGTGGGCCGCAGATGCCAGGGCCACGTCCGGCTCCTCGGCCGCGCTGCGCACCGGCGCGGCCGTCTGGCTGGCCGGGCTGCACACCCGCGTCCACGCCGGCGCGGCGGTCTTCGGGCTGCCCCCGCTGGGCCTCACGCTGCTGTGCGCTGCCCTCCTCGGCCGGCTCTCGGTGCCGCTGCTCCCCGAGGGATCGCCTGCGCGGCAGCGGGTCCGTGCCGTCGCCGCGGTCGCGGTGCCGCACGCCCTCATCGCGACGCTCGTCGCCGGTCTCGTCACGGCTCCCGGGCTGAACCCCTCGCTGCTGACCGCGGCCGTGGGCGGTCTCGTGGTCGGTGCGGCCGGAGCGGCGTGGGGCCTGCGCGAGCGCACCAGCCCCGCCGACCGCAGGGCGGGTGGGTTCGCGGTGCGTCGACGGGGCGGCGGGCCCGACCTGCTCGCCGCGACCGCGGCATCGCTGGCTGCGCTCGTCGCCGTGGCGGCCGTCGTCGGTGGCCTCGCGCTGACCCACCACGCGGGCCGGGCGGTCGACCTGCAGCGCGCCCTGGGCACCGGCGCACTCGGCGGTGCCGCCCTGACCCTGCTGCAGCTGTGCGCCGTCCCGAACGCGGTCATCGCCCTCCTCGGCTACCTGGCCGGTACGGGGTTCAGCGTCGGCGCCGGCACCTCCGTGCGCCCGAGCGGCTCGACGTTGGGTGCGGTCCCGGCGCTGCCGCTGCTGGCCGGGCTCCCGGGCGGCCGCGGCGGCCCCGGGCTGCTCGTCGTGCTCGTCGTACCGGTGGCAGCCGGCGCCCTCGCCGCCTGGTTGCTGCACCGCCGCCGCACCGCCAGGGGCGAGCTGGTCGCGCCCGTGCGCGCCGCCGCGCTGTCGATCGTCTCGGCGCTCCTCGCCGGGTTGCTCGCCGGCATGGCGGTCGCCGCCGCCGGGGGTCCCGTGGGCGCCGGCCGGCTGCTCACGGTCGGCGCCAGTGGGTGGCGGACCGGGTCGGCGCTCACCGGGGAGCTGGCGCTCGGTGGTCTGCTCGTCGCGCCGGTGCTGGCCTGGCGCGCCCAGGGGGGCCCGGGACGCCTCGGGGCCCGTCTCCGCGAGCGGTGGCGGCAGTGGCGGCGGGGTCATGTGCACGGTCCCGCCCCCACGACCTGAGGCGCTGGCCTGCCGGCCCGCCGCGCGGCGGGGGAGGACGGAGCCCTGACTCACGGCATGATCCGAGCCGCCACCCGCGACGAGCCTGCCCGCCGCCACGACAGGAGAGCCCGATGACCCAGCCCAGCAGCCCCCGCGCACCCGGCCTGACGCTGCGCTACGCAGACGTGCTCGTCGTGGTCGGCGCCGTGCTGGCGGTCGTCGCGTCCTTCCTGCACTGGTTGGCGGCGCCCGCGAGCCAGGGCGTGCGCGGTGGCGCGCAGGACGTCTGGCACGGCGAGACCCTCCCCCACCTGTTCCTCGTCGTCTTCGCGTGCGTGGCGGCCGCCGTGGTCGCCGTGCTCTACGCCATCAGGGAGGAGCGCGGCCGCGGCACCCGCCTCGGCGTGAGCTGGAGCGGCCTCGTGCTCGTCCTGGGGTCCGTCGCCGCGCTGGACAGCCTGCTGCTGCTGGTCTCCCCGAGCCTCTACGGATCGGGCATCACCTACCGCCACCCCGGCACCATCCTCGCCTTCATCGCGGCGTTGCTCGTGCTCGCCGGCGCCCTCGCCCCGCTGCTCCAGCCGGCCGGCGCCGGCCTCAACGCCACCCTGCAGCTCGGTGGCCGCGCCAAGCCGGCAGCGAGCCCGGCCGCGGGCGGGGACGCCGCGCCGGCCAGCCAGGCCGGCTACCCGCAGCCGGGGTACGGCGCGCCCGCCTACCCAGGGGCAGCGGGCTACCAGGAGCCGGGTGGTCCGCCGGCGCAGGGACCCCCGCCGCCGAGCTTCCCGAGCGCGCCTGAGCCGAGGCAGCCGACCGGTCAGCCCGAGCCCGCCGCAGCCGCTGTCTTCTCGCCATCGGCGCCGCAGCCCGGCCCCGGTGCCGAGAGCGCGGCCCCGCAGCCCGCGCCGGCCACCGCCCCACCCCTGGCCACCGCCCCACCCCTGGCCACCGCCCCACCCCTGGCCACCTCCCCACCCCTGGCCACCCCGCCCGCCTTCGAGCCCTACTGGGCGGCCGTCACCTCCCCGCTCAGGGTCGAGGACCCGGCCGACCCCGGTCGCCCGGTCGCCGACCTCAACCCCGGCCGCTGGCACCTGGTCACGGCCGCGCACGCCCAGGGGGTCGTCATCGACCTCGACGGTCGGCCCGTGCTCGTCCGCGACCCCGGCGCGCTCGTCCGCGGCTGAGCCGGCACCGACCGACGCCCGACGACCTCCGACCGACGACGGGACGACGGGACGACGATGACGCAGCCCTCCGACGAGCAACCGGGCCAGGTGTCACCCTAGGGTGCGCCGCAACCGCCCCCCGGGTATGCCCCGCCCCCCGGCTGGCAGGGGCAGCCACCGGCCGGGTACGGGTACGGGTACGGCCCTCCGGGTGGCCGCCCGCCGGGAACCAACGGCATGGCCATCGCCGGCTTCGTGCTCACCTTCTTCTTCTGGCCGCTCGGCATCGTCTTCAGCTTCATCGGGCTGAGCCAGACCAAGCGGACCGGCCAGGGCGGACACGGGCTCGCGCTGGCCGGGGCGATCATCAGCTGCATCTTCGGCGCCTTGATCGTTCTGGTGATCGTGGTCGCGCAGTGAGCCTGGGGTCGGGGAGCAGCGCCGGACCTGGCGTGAGCGGGCTGGGCCTGCTCCTGCAGTCCTAGAGCGAGCGTCAGAGCTCCGGCGCCCGGCTCACTAGGGTCCGCGTGTGCCTCGCGCCCGCCTCGTCGTGCTGGTCTCCGGCACCGGGACGATGCTCCAGGCGCTGCTCGACGCGGGCGCCGACCCGTCGTACCCCGCCGAGGTCGTGGCGGTGGGCGCCGACCGACCGGGCACGCTGGGGGAGCGGCGGGCGCGCGACGCCGGGCTGCCGACCTTCGTCGAGCGGGTGGTCGACCACGCCGACCGCGGCGCCTTCGACGCTGCGGTGGCGGTGCGGGTCGCGGCGCACCGGCCCGACCTGCTGGTGCTCGCCGGGTACATGAAGATCCTCGGCCCGGCGGTCGTCGGTCGCTGGCGGGTGGTCAACACGCACCCCGCGCTGCTGCCGCGCCACCCCGGAGCGCACGCCGTGCGGGACGCGCTCGCCGACGGGGCCATCCGCTCCGGTGCCAGCGTCATCGAGGTCGACGACGGCATCGACACCGGGCCGGTCCTCGGGCAGGTCGAGGTGCCCGTCCTGCCCGGTGACGACGAGGCGGCGCTGCACGCCCGCATCAAGGCCGTCGAGGCTCCCCTGCTCGTCGACATCGTCGCCCGGCTCACCCGTCGCCCGGCTCACCCGTCGCCCGGCCACCACCAGAGAGGCCACCCGGTCATGACCGAGCCCCGTACCCCCATCCGCCGTGCGCTGGTCAGCGTCTACGACAAAGCCGGGCTGCCCGACCTCGCCCGCGGGCTGGACGCGGCCGGCGTGACCATCGTGTCGACGGGCAGCACCGCCGCGGCGATCACCGCCGCCGGCGTGCCGGTGACCGCGGTGAGCGAGGTGACCGGCTTCCCCGAGGTGCTCGACGGCCGGGTCAAGACGCTGCACCCGCACGTGCACGCCGGGCTGCTGGCCGACCTGCGCGAGCCCGAGCACGTCCGCCAGCTCGCCGACCTGGGGGTCGAGGCCTTCGGCCTGGTCGTGTCCAACCTCTACCCCTTCCGCGAGACGCTGGCGATCACCGAGGACGAGGACGAGATCGTCGAGCAGATCGACATCGGTGGTCCGTCGATGGTGCGGGCCGCCGCCAAGAACCACGCGAGCGTCGCCGTGGTCACCAGCCCGGCCGGGTACGACGACCTGCTCGCGGCCGTGCGGGCCGGCGGCACAACGCTGACCGAGCGCAGAGCGCTTGCTACGCAGGCCTTCCGGCACACCGCGTCCTACGACATCGCGGTCGCCTCGTGGATGGGCACGGTGCTCGCGCCCGACGACGGCGGCACCGGCTTCCCCGGCTGGGTCGCCAGCGACGCGCGGCGCGTGGCGGTGCTGCGCTACGGCGAGAACCCGCACCAGGCCGCGGCCCTCTACGCGGCGCCAGGCGGCGGCGGCCTGGCCGCGGCGGAGCAGCTGCACGGCAAGGAGATGAGCTTCAACAACTACACGGACACGGATGCGGCGCTGCGGGCGGCGTACGACTTCGACGAGCCGTGTGTGGCCATCATCAAGCACGCCAACCCGTGCGGCATCGCGATCGGCATCGACGTGGCGCGGGCGCACGAGCGGGCGCACGCGTGCGACCCCGGTAGCGCCTTCGGTGGCGTGGTCGCGGTCAACCGGTCGGTCAGCCTGGCGATGGCGGAGCAGGTCGCGGACTACTTCGTCGAGGTGGTCGCCGCCCCGTCGTACGACGAGGGTGTGCTCGAGCTGCTGTCGAAGAAGAAGTCGATCAGGCTGCTGCGGACCGGGCCGGTCGTGCGGCCGCTGCTGGAGCGGCGGGAGGTGTCCGGCGGGACGCTGGTGCAGACCGCCGACCGGGTGGCCGAGCCCGGCGACGTCCCCGGCGGCTGGCGCCTCGCTGCCGGCGAGCCGCTGCCCGATGACCTGCTGGCCGACCTCGCCTTCGCCTGGCGGGCCGTCCGCGCCGTGAAGAGCAACGCGATCCTGCTCGCCCGCGGCGGCGCGACGGTGGGCGTCGGCATGGGCCAGGTCAACCGCGTCGACGCCGCCCGCCTGGCCGTCGCGCGGGCCGGCGCGGAGCGGGCCCGTGGCTCCGTCGCGGCCAGCGACGCCTTCTTCCCCTTCGCCGACGGCTTCGAGGTGCTCGCCGAGGCGGGCGTCGTAGCGGTGGCCGAGCCGGGCGGCAGCGTCCGCGACGACGAGGTGGTCGCCGCCGCCGAGGCTGCCGGCGTCGCGCTTTACCTCACCGGCGTCCGGCACTTCGCCCACTGAGCGCGCCCGTCCCGTCCGTTGACCCGTCGGTCGAGATGTCACTTCTCGACACCGCCGCGCCGGTCCCTACGTCGAGATCGGCCGCGCCGGGCCGGTGGGCGACGAGCTCCCCAGGGGCACTAGCGTCGCCGTACGTGACCGCCCAGACGCTCGACGGGACCGCCACCGCCGCTGAGGTGCTCACCGACCTCACCGAGCGCGTCGCCGCGCTGGCCGAGCGCGGCGTCACACCGGGGCTCGGCACGCTGCTGGTCGGCGACGACGCGGGCAGCGCCGCCTACGTCAGGGGCAAGCACCGTGACTGCGCCAAGGTCGGCATCGCGTCGCTCGCCCGCACCCTGCCGGCGGAGGCGAGCCAGGCCGAGGTCGAGCGGGCCGTGGACGAGCTCAACGCCGACCCCGAGTGCACCGGCTTCATCGTGCAGCTGCCCCTCCCCCACCACGTCGACGCGAGCACCGTGCTGGAGCGGGTCGACCCGGCGAAAGACGCCGACGGCCTGCACCCGACCAACCTGGGGCGGCTGGTCCTCACCGCGACCGCCCCGCTGCCGTGCACCCCGCGCGGGATCGTCGCCCTCCTGCGCCGCTTCGACGTACCGCTCGACGGGGCCGAGGTCTGCATCATCGGCCGCGGGGTCACCGTCGGCCGCCCGCTCGGCCTGCTGCTCACCCGCCGTACCGAGAACTCCACGGTGACCCTGTGCCACACGGGTACGAAGGGCCTGGCCGCGCATGTCCGCCGCGCCGACATCGTGGTGGCCGCCGCCGGTGTCACCGGCCTCGTCACCGCGGAGATGGTCAAGCCAGGAGCGGCGGTGCTCGACGTCGGCACCAACCGCGTGAGCGACCCGGAGACCGGCCGGAGCCGGCTCGTCGGGGACACCACGCCCGACGTCGCCGAGGTCGCCGCCTGGCTCGCCCCGATGCCCGGCGGCGTCGGCCCGATGACCCGGGCGATGCTGCTCACCAACGTCGTCGAGGCGGCCGAGCGCAGCTGACCGGGAGGCGCGGCGTCCCGTTCCGTGGCCGTTCCGGGCCTCGGCTCGCGTCGGTGCGGCTCGGTGGCGCAGCGAGGCGAGCGCGGCGTTCCGTACCGGCCTCGGCTCGGGACGGCTCGCGTCCGTGCGGCTCGGTGGCGCAGCGAGGCGAGCGCGGCTCCGTGCGCTGAGCCTCAGCCCACCGAGGCTGGCGGGTGTGCGACGCGCGTGAGCGAGCCGGCGGCCTCCATCTCCACCGCCACGCAGGTCACGTCGTCGCGGCGCCAGTCACCGAAGGCCCTGGCCGCGTCCAGGCAGGCCGCGACGACCTCATCGGTGTCCGCGTCGACGGGTACGGAGAGGAGCGCGGCGAGGACCCCGTCCGTGCCCAGCTCGGCGCCCTGGGCGTCGCGGACCTCGAGCAGGCCATCGGTGCACATCAGCAGCTGGGAGCCCGGCGGCATGGTGACCTCCTGCTCACCCCAGGCATCCGCGGCCAGACCCACCCCGCCGAGCAGCAGCGGGCCGGTGGGCTCCAGGCGCGCGACCAGCAGCCGCCCGGGGAGCACGAGCAGCGCGGGCGGGTGTCCGCCGCTGGCCCACCGCACGGTGCGCGCGGCAGGGTCGACGACCGCGAGGAAGGCGGACGCGAAGCGCTCCTCCTCCCGGCTGAGGTCCTGGGCGGCGAGCGAGAGGGCGGCCGACGGGCCGGCTCCCAGGCGCAGCGCGATGGTGACCGACTGCTTGATCCGGGCGGCGACCAGGCCGGCCTCGGCACCGTGGCCGCTCACGTCGCAGACGACGACCGCGAGGGCACCGCCGCGCAGCGGCACGGCGTCCCACCAGTCCCCCGCCAGGACGCCCTCGGCGGCGTGCAGCGATCCCGACACCGACAGCCCGGGCAGCACCGGCAGCGGACTGGCGCGCAGCTGCTCGCGCAGGCCGGCCACGACCGGCCCACGCTGCTCGAGGGCCTGCCGGGCGGAGCGGCTCTCCTCCAGCTCCGCGACGATCCGCCGGCGCATCGCCTCGGCGTCCAGACCCAGCGCGACCATCTCCGGCGGTCCGCTGACGGTGACCGGCGCGTCGAGGTCGCCGCCGCTGACCCGGCGGAAGGCGTGCTGCAACCGCTCCACCGGCGCGAGCACCCACCGGGTGACCGCGAGCACGAGACCGGTGAGCGTCAGGACCAGCAGCACGAGGAGGGCGACCTGCACCTCTCGCTGCAGCCGGTGCGCGTCCTCGCTGCGCTGCAGCGCCCGATCGCGGCGCTGCCGCAGCAGCCGGCCGATCCGGGTGACCGCCGCCCGCACGTCGGTGAAGGCACCGGTCGTCGACACCAGCCCGTTGAGCCGCGCGACCGTCGCCGTGTCCCCGACCGCGCGCGCCGCGAGCTCGGGCTCGGTGAAGGCAGCGCGGAAGGACGCCCGCCGCCCGGCCAGGTCGTCGAGCGCCGCCGCCAGCCCGACGACCGCAGGCGCGTACCCGCGCACCGTCGTGACCGCAGCGTCGGCCAGCTCTCCGGCGGCGGTCGCCTCCGCGCGGCTCTTGGGGTCGCCGCTGACGATGAAGGCGCGCACCGATGCCTGCTCGTCGCCGAGGTCGTCGCCGATGTCGTCGACCGCGTCCGCGGCCGGCAGCAGGGTGCGGACGAGCAGCTCGTCGGAGGTCTGCGCGCGGGAGGTGGCCAGGGCGGTGGCGACGCCGCTGCCCCCGACGACCAGGATCAGGACGAGGAGCAGCAGCACCGCGCGGGTGCGCAGCGACACGCCTCGCCCCGCCCGCTCGACTCGACGCACGCTGCCATCCTCGCCCGACCCTCGGTGATCGTCCACGCCCGCGCGGGCGGTCCGCGGGGGGGAGCGGGCCCCGTACGATCCCGATCGTGCGGGTGCTGCGCCGCGAGTGGCCGCTCCTCGTCGTCTGCCTGCTCGCCGCCGCCGGGGTGTTGGTCTGCGCCGTGCACGACCCGTGGAGCAAGGGGCTCTACCTCTTCGCCGTGGCGTTGCTCCTCGGGGCCGGGCTGCGGCTCGTCCTGCCGCTGCGCCGCGCGGGCCTGCTCGCGGTCCGCAGCCGCTTCCTCGACGTGGCGACGCTGCTGCTCACCGGGCTCGCGGTCGGCGGTCTGACCTACTCCCTGGCCCACCAGGGTTGAGGCCCGGGCGGACCGGTCAGTGCCCGGCAGTAGGTTCGACCCCATGCCGAACACCACCCACCGCGTCACCCTCATCCCCGGCGACGGGGTCGGTCCCGAGCTCACCGAGGCCACCCGTCGCGTCCTCGAGGCGGCGGCAGGCACGGTCGGCAGCAGCTTCGACTGGGACGTGCAGGAGGCCGGCGTCGACATCATGGAGTCCGCCGGGACCCCCCTGCCGGAGGCGACCCTGCAGTCGGTCCGCGACACCAAGGTCGCGATCAAGGGCCCGATCACCACGCCGATCGGTACGGGGTTCCGCTCCGTCAACGTCGCGCTGCGGGCCGAGCTCGAGCTCTACGCCTGCCTGCGCCCGTGCAAGACCTACCCCGGCGTGCGCACCCGCTTCGAGCACGTCGACGTCACGATCGTCCGGGAGAACACCGAGGACCTCTACGCGGGGATCGAGTACGAGACCGGCACCCCCGAGGACGACAAGGTCATCGACTTCCTCAACACGCTGCAGCCCAAGCAGATCCGCGCCGGCTCGGGCATCTCCATCAAGCCGATCAGCGAGTACGGCAGCGAGCGCATCATCCGCTACGCCTTCGAGTACGCGAAGGCCGCTGGCCGCGGGCGGGTGCACTGCATCCAGAAGTCCAACATCATGAAGTTCACGGACGGGCTCTTCCTGTCGGTCTTCCGCGAGGTCGCGAAGGACTACCCGGAGATCGAGCCGTGGGAGAACCTCGTCGACGCGACGTGCATGGGCCTGGTGCAGCGGCCCGAGGAGTGGGACGTGCTCGTACTGCCCAACCTCTACGGCGACATCCTCTCCGACCTGACCGCTGGCATGGTCGGCGGTCTCGGCGTGGCTCCCGGCGCCAACATCGGCACGGACTCCGCGGTCTTCGAGGCCACCCACGGCAGCGCCCCGAAGTACAAGGGGCAGAACAAGGTCAACCCCACCGCCATGATCCTGTCCGGCAAGCTCATGCTCGAGCACCTCGGCGAGGCCGAGGCCGCGGCGACGCTGGAGGCGGCCGTCGCCGCGGTGATCGCCGCGGGCAAGGACACCACCTACGACATGAAGCCTGACCGCAACGACCCGACAGCGGTCGGCACCGCGGAGTACGCGGACGCCATCATCGCGACCCTGGGCGCCTGAGCCGTGGCCACCACCCCGGTCAAGGTCACCGTCACCGGCGCGGCCGGCCAGATCGGCTACGCGCTGCTCTTCCGCATCGCCTCCGGGCAGCTGCTGGGGCCCGACACGCCGGTCGCGCTGTCGCTGCTGGAGATCACCCCGGCGCTCAAGGCGGCCGAGGGCACCGCGATGGAGCTCGACGACTGCGCCTTCCCGCTGCTGTCGAGCATCCAGATCACCGACTCGGCGACGGAGGCCTTCGACGGCACCAACGTGGCGCTGCTCGTCGGTGCCCGGCCGCGCACCGCCGGCATGGAGCGCGGTGACCTCCTCTCGGCCAACGGCGGCATCTTCAAGCCTCAGGGCGAGGCGCTGAACGCGGGCGCCGCCAGCGACATCAAGGTGCTCGTCGTCGGCAATCCGGCCAACACCAACGCGCTCATCGCGGCCTCGCACGCGCCGGACATCCCGGCGGGGCGCTTCACCGCCATGACCCGGCTCGACCACAACCGCGCGCTCGCCCAGCTCTCGGCGAAGCTCGGCGTCCGCGTCAGCGACGTGGAGCACATGACGGTCTGGGGCAACCACTCGGCGACGCAGTACCCCGACCTCTACACCGCGACGGTCCACGGCAAGCCCGCCGCCGAGCAGGTCGAGGAGGGCTGGCTCAAGGAGACCTTCATCCCCACGGCCGCCAAGCGCGGGGCTGCCATCATCGAGGCCCGGGGCGCGTCCTCCGCCGCGTCGGCGGCCAACGCGGCCGTCGACCACGTCTACGACTGGGCCAACGGCACCGACTGGACCTCCTCGTCGGTCGCCTCGGACGGCTCGTACGGCGTGCCCGATGGCCTCATCTGCTCCTTCCCGTGCCGTGCCGTCGGCGGTGAGTGGCAGATCGTGCCGGGCGTCGAGATCAACGCCTTCAGCCGGAGCAAGATCGACGCGTCGGTCGCCGAGCTGACCGAGGAGCGTGCGGCGGTCACCGCGCTGGGCCTCATCTGAGCCACTGCTCGCAGGTCCGACCTGAGGTGGTGATCTGAGGTGCGCCCGCATGGGTAGGCACCACCTGTGGCTATCTTCCCCCCGGCCAGTCTGCGCGACTACAGCTTGCTCGCCGACGGTGAGCGCGGGGCGCTGCTCGGCCCGCTGGGCGACATCGTCTGGCTCTGCGCGCCGCGTTGGGACAGTCCCGCCGCATTCGCCTCCCTGATCGGTGGTGAAGGGGGTTGGGCGGTCTGCCCGACGACGAGCTTCACCTCCGGCGGAGCGTACGAGCCGGGCTCCCTGATCTGGCGCACCCGCTTCGTCACCGCGACCGGCGAGCTGCACACCCGGGAGGCGATGGCGCTCCCCGGGCTGGCCACGGGACCGGTGCTCCTGCGGCGCATCGAGGCGCGCCGCGGCGCGCAGCGGGTGCGCATCTGCCTGTCGGTGCGCAGCGACTTCGGTCGCGGCGGGGTCCGCGGGCTGCGCCAGGCCGACGATGGCTCGTGGTCCGGCGAGCTCGGTGAGCCCGGAGCGGGCGGCACGCTGTGGCACACCCCGCTGCCGGGGGCGAGGCCGGTGCGCGCAGGTCGCCACGTCGACCTCGAGGCCGAGGTCGTCGTGCAGCCGGGTGAGCACCTCGACCTGGCGCTGCGGCTGTCGACGGGTCAGGCCGAGCCGCTCGACTGCGAGGACGCCTGGGCCGCCACGGCGGCAGGCTGGGGACGGCGGGTCCCGCAGGCGGCGGCGCTGCCCCGCCTCGCCCGGCGCGACGTCCAGCACGGTTACGCCGTCCTCCGCGGCATGACCAGCGCCACCGGAGGGATGGTGGCCGCCGCCACCCTCGGGCTGCCGGAGCAGGCCGACGACGGCCGCAGCTATGACTACCGGTACGCCTGGATCCGCGACCAGTGCTTCGTCGGCCAGACGGCGGCGCGGGGCCCGGACCTGTCGCTCTTGGACAGCGCGGTCCGTTTCGTCAGCGCCCGCCTCATCGAGCACGGGCCGCGCCTCGCGCCCGCCTACCGCACCGACGGCGCGCCCGTGCCCGACGAGCAGACCCTCGACCTGCCCGGCTACCCGGGGGGCCGGCCCATCGTCGGCAACTGGGTCAACCACCAGCTGCAGCTCGACGCCTTCGGGGACGCGCTGCTGCTCTTCGCCGCCGCGGACGAGGCAGATCGGCTGGACGCCGACGGTTGGCGGGCCGCGGAGATCGCCGTCGAGGCGTTGGCCGAGCGCGGAGAGGAGCCCGACGCGGGCATCTGGGAGCTGCCGCCCGAGCACTGGACGCACAGCGCGCTGACCGCCGCGGCCGGCCTGCGGGCGGTCGCCCGGCGGCCGCGCGCCGACGGCCGGGCTGGTGTGCTGGCCGGGATGGCCGACGCCTTTGTCGCGCGGGCCGCGTCGACGTCGCTGCACCGCACCGGTCGCTGGCAGCGCTCACCCACCGACGAGCGGGTCGACGCGGCGCTCCTGCTCCCCACCCTGCGCGGCGCGCTGCCGCCGGACGACCCCCGCGCCGTGCTCACGCTGCGCGCGGTGCTCGACGAGCTCACCGAGGATGGCTACGCCTACCGCTTCCGACACGGTGACCTCCCGCTCGGTCGCGCGGAGGGCTCCTTCCTGCTCTGCGGCTTCGTGGTCGCGGCGGCGCTGCTGCAGCAGGGCGACCACGTCGGTGCCGCCCGCTGGTTCGAGCGCAGCCGGTCCGCCTGCGGCACCCCGGCGTTGTTCACCGAAGAGGTGGACGTGACCGAGCGCCAACTGCGGGGCAACCTGCCGCAGGCCTTCGTCCACGCGATGATGGTCCAGGTGGCCATCGACCTGGATGCCGCGCTGCCCGAGGGGCTGGCGGCGCTCGCCGACGGGTGAGGTCCTCGCCTGGCGCGCCCGCTCACGACGCGTGCTGCCTCCGTAGGCTTCTGAGCATGGAGCCCCCCAGTCCCGGCCGGACCGGCGCATGAGCGCCTGGATCAACATCGGTATCGTGCTGCTGCTGATCCTGCTCGAGGGGCTCTTCGTCGCGGCGGAGCTCTCGCTCGTCTCCCTGCGGGAGTCGCAGGTGAGCGCGCTGGCGGAGAAAGGGCGCCGAGGGCGCGCCGTGGCGCGCCTGACGGCCAACCCCAACCGCTTCCTCTCCGCGGTCCAGCTCGGGGTCACCTTGACAGCCCTGCTGTCCTCTGCCTTCGGTGCCATCACCCTGTCCGACCAGCTCGGCACCCGGCTCCGCTCGGCGGGTCTGACCAAAGGCCTGGCCGACGCCCTCGGCTTCCTGGTCGTCACCGTCCTCATCACCTTCGTCACCTTGGTGATCGGAGAGCTGGCGCCCAAGCGGCTGGCGTTGCAGCGCACGGAGGGCATCGCGCAGGCCTTCGCGCCGGTGCTCGACCGCATCGCGCGCGGTGCCCGCCCGGTGATCTGGGCGCTGTCCAAGTGCACCGACGGCGTGGTCCGCCTGCTCGGCGGCGACCCCAACCTGCAACGCGAGGAGATCACCGAGGACGAGCTGCGCGGCCTGGTCGCCGCGCACGAGGGGCTCTCCGCGGACGAGCGGCGCATCGTCGACGAGGTCTTCGCCGCAGCGCAGCGCGACGTCGTGGAGGTGATGGTGCCGCGCACCGAGGTGAGCTTCCTGGACGCCGGCCAGACCGTCGCCGCTGCGATCAAGCAGGTGGCCCCCCTGCCGCACTCCCGCTTCCCCGTCGTGCGCGGGAGCCAGGACGACATCGTGGGCTTCGTGCACATCCGCGACCTGGCCAGCAGCACCCGGCGCGGCCTGAAGGTCAGCGACCTGGTCCGCGAGGTGAAGGTGCTCCCGGCCAGCAAGCCCCTGCTGGCGGCGCTGTCGGAGATGCGCCGCGAGGGTGCGCACCTCGCGGTCGTCGTCGACGAGTACGGCGGCACCGCCGGCATCGTCACGCTGGAGGACCTCATCGAGGAGGTCGTCGGCGACATCAGGGACGAGTACGACACGGCCGAGTCCGCCAGCGACGCGCGCACCCTGCGCGGTGGCGACGTCGAGGTCGACGGGCGGCTGAACCTCGAGGACTTCTGCGACGCCACCGGGGTGCGGTTGCCCGAGGGCCCCTACGAGACCGCCGCCGGCTGGGTGGTGAACCGCCTGGGCCACCTGCCGCGGGTCGGGGAGGCCGCCGAGCTGAGCTCCACGGAGGAGGGCGGCCCGGTCGTGCGCCTGACCGTGTCGCGGGTCGAGGGCCGCCGCGTCGCCCGCCTGCGCGTCCGGGTGCTGCCCCCGGCGGGCTCGGCGGACGCCGCCGACCACGAGCCCTCCGCCCACGAGCCGACCGCCCACGAGCCGACCGCCCACGAGCCGACCGCCCACGAGCCGACCGCCCACGAGCCGACCGCGCAGCCGGTCGACCTGCGCACCCGCTGAGCCTGCCGGCGCGGTCCGTTCAGGCATCTACCGAACATGCCACGAAGGCATGTTCGGTAGATGCCGGGCAGTGAGGTCCCGGCCCCGGCAGCAGATGCGGGTGGCACTCAGCCGCGGAAGGGCGGCGGCGGCGGGAGGAGGTCGGCGCGGGGGACCTCGGCCAGCGTGAGGTCCGCGTGGCCGAGGGCCTCGTCGCAGAGCCGCTCGACCGTCCACGCCTGGGTCACGCCGTCGGTGGTGATGGAGGCTCGGAAGACGGTCACGGAGTAGCGGCTGGGAGTGTCGTACACGCAGGACAGAGTGCCGAGGTGGGTGCCCGCCGTGTCGTTGCGCAGCCAGACGCCCGGGGTGACCTCCCAGCGGGGGTCGAGCGCCAGCGCGCCGAGCACCCGGCGGGCGGCTGTCTCCGAGAGCACCGCGGCGGGGCGGATGACCTCGCTGACCGCGAAGTCCTCGAGGAACTCCGCCGGGACGTCGCTCACCGGCGCGGGTGGGTGCGGCTCACGCGGCGCCCGCGCCGGCGGCGCTCAGCCGGCGGACGGGGACCGGGATCGGGTAGCCCTGGGCCGTGGCGCGCCGGGCGCCCGCCCGCTGCTCGACACCGAGCCCGTGCAGGTAGGAGTCGAAGTCGACCTGGATGGTGTGGCGCTTGCTGCCGACGTACCGGCGCCGGGTGGCTGCGGCGTCGGCGCTGATCCGCGCGCCTGCCTCCCCAGCGGGAGGCAAGGCGTACCGCCCGCGCAGCCAGTCGGCCACCAGCCTCCCCTGGCGCTCGGCGATCGGCATGATCGCGCCCAGCGGCTGCACCAGGCCGATGAAGGCCAGCGCGGGGACGTCGACCGGCCAGATCCTCTCGTACAGGTCGATAACGTTGTCCGGGGCGCTGATGACCGACGGGTCGAGGAAGGGCCAGGTGATGCGGTAACCGGTGCACCAGATCACGACGTCGACCGTCTCCCTGCGCCCGTCGGTGAAGACCACGTCGGAGCCCTCGAAGCGGTCGATGCCCGTCCGCGGTACGACCTCACCGTGGGCCAGCCGCGACAGGATCGTGTCGCTGATGGTCGGGTGCGCCTGGAAGACCCCGTGCGCGGGCTTGGTCAGCCCGTAGGCCTCGTAGCGGCCGACCGCGACGCGCAGGATCGCCTCCGTGGCCGCCTGGCGCAGCCGCCAGGGGAGGCGGGCCACCGCACCCTGCTGCAGCGTGTCCAGCGGTCGGCCGAAGACGTACTTGGGCACGACGTGGACCGGGGTCCGCGAGGACAGGATGGTGCGCTCGGCCACCCACGAGCTCTCCACCGCGATGTCCATGGCCGAGTTGCCCATGCCGACGACCATCACCCGCTGGCCGGCCAGGCCGTCGTTGTCGAGGAAGTCGTGGGCGTGCACCTGCCGGCCGGGGAAGTCCGCCTGACCGGGGTAGGCGGGGTCAGGCCACCGGGCGTCCCAGTGGTGGCCGTTGGCGACGACCAGCGCGTCGAAGCCCTCGGTGCTCGTGGTGCCGTGCTCGAGGTCGCGGCTGGTCACCTCCCACCCGCCGCCGGGGCGCGGGGCGGCGCTCTGCACGGAGGTGCGGAAGCGGATCGCGGGCGCCAGGTCGAAGGTCGAGACGTAGTCCCCGAAGTAGCGCGCGATGTGGGTGTGGTGCGGGAAGTCGGGGTAGTCCGCGGGCATCGGCAGGTCCGCGTACGCCATCCGCCCGCGACTGGTGTTGATGTGCAGGGAGCGGTAGGCGGCGCTCATGCCGTTGACGTTGCCGAAGACCCAGTTGCCGCCGACGCGGTCCGAGGTCTCGAAGCAGGTGGTGTCCAGGCCGGCATCGCGCAGCCCCTTCAGCGCGGCGATGCCGGAGCTGCCCGCACCGACCAGCGCCACCCGGGGCAGCCGCTCCAGGGGGGCCGGCACGGAGACGTGGGTCACCGGCTGACGCTACTGCCAGGATGCCTCTCCGTGACGCGCGTGCTCTCCGGCATCCAACCCAGCGGCGAGGCCTTCCACCTGGGCAGCTGGCTCGGCGCGGTCCGCCAGTACGTCGCGCTGCAGGAGGACCACGACTGCTTCTACATGGTCGTCGACCTGCACGCGCTGACCCTGGCGTGGGACCCGGCGACGTTGGCCCGTCGTACCCGCGAGTCGGTGGCCGAGCTGCTCGCGGGCGGGGTGGATCCGCTGCGCTGCACACTTTTCATCCAGTCGCACGTGCCCGAGCACACGCAGCTCGGCTGGGTGCTCGAGTGCCTCACCGGATTCGGGCAGGCCGGCCGGATGACGGCGTACAAGGACAAGAGCGCGCGCGGCGGCGACGTGACCGTCGGCCTGTTCACCTACCCCGTGCTGCAGGCGGCAGACATCCTGCTCTACCAGGCCGACCTGGTCCCCGTCGGTGACGACCAGCGCCAGCACCTGGAGCTGACGCGCGACCTCGCGCAGCGCTTCAACTCCCGCTTCGGCGACACCTTCACCGTGCCCGACGCCGTCGTGCCCGCGGGCGGCGCCGCGCGGGTGATGGACCTGCAGGACCCGGTTGCCAAGATGAGCAAGTCACTGCCTGCGGCAGGCACGCTCTACCTGCGCGACTCGCCGTCGGTGCTGCGCAAGAAGGTCAGGAGCGCCGTCACCGACGCCGGTCGGGAGGTCGTCCACGACCGCGAGGGCAAGCCAGGGGTCAGCAACCTGCTCGACCTCTTCGCCGAGCTCACCGGCACCCCGGTCGACGCCCTGCAGGAGACCTACGCGGGCAGGGGGTACGGCGACCTCAAAGGGGACCTGGCCGAGGTCGTGGTGGGCTTCGCCGAGCCCTACCAGCAGCGGTACGCCGAGCTGGTCGCCGACACCGCACGCCTGGACGACGTGCTCGCCGACGGGGCGCGGCGGGCACGGGGGGTCTCGTCGGTGAGCCTCGCGGCGGCCTACGACGCCGTCGGCCTGCTGCCTCCCGGGGGCTCCCGGTCGTGACGGGCGCCCGCGGGTGACCCGTGACATCGGGATCGCGCTGCCGCTGCCCGAGCCCTACTCCGCTGAGCTGCAGGCCTGGCGCGAGCGGTTCGGCGACCGCAACGCCAGCGCCATCCCGCCGCACATCACCCTCGTGCCGCCCACCCGGCTCGCCCGCGACGACCTCGACGAGGTGGAGGAGCACCTGCGCGCAGTGGCTGCCGGCAGCCCGCGCTTCCTGCTCGTCCTCGACGGCACCGACGGCTTCCGCCCGGCCTCCCCGGTCGTCTTCGTGCGGTTGGTGCACGGCGCCGAGGAGTGCGGCCTCCTGCAGGAGCAGGTCCGCTGTGGCCCGCTCGCTCGGGAGCTGGCCTTCCCGTACCACCCGCACGTGACCATCGCGCACGACCTCCCTGACCCGCAGCTGGACGAGGCGGAGCGAGCGCTGGCGGGGTACTCGGCCGGTTGGCGGGCCTGGGGGCTGACCCTGTTCGAGCGCGGCGATGACGGAGTGTGGCGCCCGCAGCGCGACTTCCCCTTCGCCGGCGCGGAGGTCGGGCCCGCACCGGAGCCGGCGTGATGGTCACGGGCGGCGGGGCGGGGTAGGCCGCCGCTGTGGGCATCACCGACCCGCCCAGGAGGGCGATCGCCGCCGTGCGCCGCAAGCGGCCCGCCGTCGACCACCTCGCGCTGGCCTACGGCCGCTACAACGAGGACAACGGTGGCCGGCTCGCCGCCTCGGTCACGCTGCCCGGCTTCCTGGCCTTCTTCCCGCTGCTGGCGGTGGCCTTTGCGATCCTGGGCATCGTGCTGCACGGCAACACCGATGCGCAGCGCTTGGTGCTCGACAAGATCTCCAGCTACGCGCCGGGGCTGCTCTGCGGCCCTGGCCACCGCTGCTCGGGCAGCGGTCAGATCGACGTGAGCAACATCGGCAAGGCCGCTGTCGGTGCCGGCATCATCGGCGCGCTCGGCCTGGTGCTGTCCGGCCTGGCCTGGATCGACGCGCTGCGCCAGGGTCTGATGGCGCTGTGGCACCAGGGCAAGCCCCGCGAGAGCTTCGTCGTCCGCAAGGGCAAGGACGTCGTGGTGCTGGGCGCACTGGGGCTCGGCTTGCTCGCCTCCGTGGCGGTCGCCGGGGTCGCCAACTCTGCCACCTCCGCCATCCTCGACGCGCTGGGGGCCGGGGGCAGCGCGTGGGCCGCCCTGCTGCTGCGCGTCGTGGGCATCGCGCTGTCGGTCGGCGTCGACTGGGCGCTCTTCGTGCTCATCTTCGCGATCCCGACCGGCAAAGCCCAGCCCCGGCGGACGGTGCTGCGCGGTGCCCTCTTTGGCGCCGTCCTGCTCGAGGTGCTCACGCTGGTCGGCGGCACCTACATCAAGCGCACGACAGGGGGTCACAACGCTGCGCTGTACGGCACCTTCGCCGTCATCATCGGCCTGCTGGTCTGGGTCAACCTCGTGGTCCGCTTCGCCCTGCTCGCCGCCGCCTGGACCGTGACCGCCCCGTACGACCCTGACGTCCCACCGTCGGGCTCGGCCTCCTCCAGCGTCCAGCCCGGCGCCTCGGCGATCCCGGTGCGGGTGGCGCCCAGCGCCCTCACCGTGGCGATCGGGGCGCGCGGGGCGCCCTCGGCGCACCGGTCGGACCCGGCCGGGATCCCCGGCGCGCCGCAGGCTGCCGGCGGTGTGCTGCACGACGAGCGGGCGGCCCGGGTGGTCGGGCGCCGGGCCGGGCGGGTCGGGCTCGCCGTCTCCGGCGTGCTGGGCGCGACGGCCGCTGCTGCTGCCCTGCGCACTGTGCGGCGGTTGGTCGAGCGCTGAGGGCGGTGGCACGAGCCACTGCGTGCCGGGCTGCGCACCGAGGACCCGGCCCGAGCGGGGGTCAGGCGCCGGTCGGCGGGTCTCCCCGCGGCGCCAGGTCGGGGGGGACGGCACGCTGGGTGCTGTCCGAGGTGATGCGCAGGAGCGTCCGCGGGTGGGTCTCGGCCGGCCGGCCGGGCTCCGGCTCGTCCACCGGCTCGACGACCCGGGCGGGGGCGGCCACCGCGGGGGGCGGGCCGGTGGGACCGTCCAGCTCGCCGTGCCAGTCGATGCGGGGCTCGTCGCGGGCGCCCGCCGGTGCGGGGGCAGCCCCTGCCGGCAGCCGCGTCCCCTCCCGCACCACCTCTCCCAACCGGGCGCGCCAGCGACCCGCGTCAGCAGGCGGTGCGCCGGCCGGCGCATGGGCGACCGGTGGCGCAGCGGGGAGCGGCGGCCCGGTGAGCGCGGGCGAGGGCGGAGCGAGGTGCTGGCCAGGCGGTGGTGGCTCGGTCGGCCGTACCGGTCGAGGAGGGTCGCTCCGGGCCAGCGTGCGCACGTGGGTGGCGGTGTGGGCGCCCGGGGGGGAGGCGGGGCCGAGGACGCGACGCCGGGAGAAGATCGCGACGGCGACCAGGCCGAGCACGCCGGCGACCAACGCCAGCGCCCATCCGGGTACGCCCCCGCCGCTGGCCCCGCGCAGCAGCGGAGGCCCAGCCACCGGTGAGGCCGTCGCGCCGAGGACGACCCGCCCGCCCGCCGGGAGGGCGCCGGGTCGCTGCGGCTCGACGAGCTGCCCGATGGGCGTGACCTTGCCGTCCGCGGCGAAGCCCCACTCGAGCAGGTCGATCGTCTGCGTGAAGGGGTAGGCCTCGGCGTGCATGACCACCGCGACGATGCGGTGACCGCCCTCCGTCGCGCTCCCGACGACGACGAGCCGCGCGAGCGTGGTCCCGCCGTTCTTCACGCCGGTGGCGGGGGCGTAGCTCGTGAGCACGTGGTTGTGGTTCTGCACCTGGAAGTGCCCACCGACGCACGACTTCGTCGGCTTGGGGCACGGCAGCTCGGCGTTGCGCTTGCCGACGTAGCCCGCGAAGCGCGGCAGCGCCAGGCCCGCCCTGGCGATCAGCGCGAGGTCGTACGCAGAGCTGAACTGCCCGTCGGCGTCCAACCCGTCGGGCGTCTTGGCGACCGTGTCGAAGGCCTGCAGAGACTGGGCCGTGGCGTTCATCGCGGCCAGGGTGGCGGTCCGGCCGCCGGGCAGCTGCCCCGCGAGCGCCTCCGCCGCCTCGTTGCCGGAGGGCAGCAGCATGGCGTCGAAGAGCTCATCGATCGAGTACGACGACCCGGGCACGAGGCCGGCCAGGCTGGAGACGCCGTGGGTGCCCGTGGTGGCCAGCGCGAGGTACTGCGGCAGGAAGGGCACCACCGTCTTGGGGTCGAGCCGGGGGATGAGCGTGAGCGCGGTGAGCGTCTTCAGGGTGCTGGCGGGGCGGTACCGCGCGTGCGGGTCCCGGGCCGCGAGGACCTGCCCGGTGTCCAGGTCGGCGACGATCCAGGCCGGCGCCTTGATGCCCTGGGGCAGCAGCGGGGCACCCCCGGCGTAGTGCACGGTCGTGCCCCGGCCGGTGAGCAGCGGGCCGCCGACCGGGCCGCCGGGCACGGTGATCGGTGGGCCGGTGGGGGAGACACCAGGGGGCGACGGTGGCGGGGGCGTGTCGAGGGCGACGGCGGGGGAGACCATGGCCGTGGCGCCGAGCAGGACGGCCGCCAGCAGGGACAGACCGGCGCTGACCGTGCGCGTCGGCCAGCGACCGGGGGTCACCGTCCGCCGGCTCACCGTCCGCCGGCTCACCGTCAGACGCACGAGGCTGTGGCAGGCATGGTGGGCAGAGGTTACGGGAGCCGTCTGCGCGGCCCGGGTGCGCCTCGCCGGGAGCTGCGGGGGCGCGCGTGCGACGCTGCCAGGGTGACCGACGTGCTGCAGCCGGGCCCCGTCCGCACGGCCCGGTCGACCCCGCTCGGGGGCACGCCCGGCCGCCGTACTGGCGTCTTCCTGCTCGCGGTGACGGCCTGGACCGTGCTCATCTGGGTGGTCCTGATCAAGAACATCGCGCAGGACCACACGCACGGCACGGCCTTCCACGTCGTCCACGACGTGCTCGCCGTGATCAGCCTCGCCCTGGCAGCCGGCACCGGCTGGGTCGGCCTGCGCCTGCTCCGGCGGCTCTGAGGCCGTCGCTCAGCGGGCCGGCTCGACCGCGGCGAGCGGGGGGAGGGGAGCCGTCAGCACCCGCTGCAGCACGGCGCCCAGCCAGTCGCGGAGCGCGCCGGCCGACGCGTCGGCGAGTGGCCCTGAGCGCCACACGTACCGCTGCACGACCACGCCGGTGATGACCGAGGTGACCGCGGCCGCGCGTTCGGCGGCGGCTGGTCCGCTGAGCGCGGCCTGCAACGGCTCGGTCGCCTGCCGGCGGAAGTAGTCGCCGACCGAAGCCGCCAGCTCGGGGTCGGCGGCGGCTGCCCGCAGCATGGTGAGCAGTGGGTCGGCGCCCGCGGCGTCCTCCCAGCGACCGACCGTGCGCGTGGCGATCCGGTGGCCCATCGTGTCGAGCGGGCCGGGGAGGGTCGCGCCGACCCCGAGGTCGATCTCGGTCGCCTCCCGGAAGAGGCCGCGCTTGCCGTCGAAGTATCGCGTGATGAGGTTGGGAGCGACCTCGGCGTCGGCCGCCACGGCGCGCACGGTGGTCCGGTCGTACCCGTGCGTGGCGAAGTGCGTCCGGGCGACGGCGAGGATGCGGGCCTTGGTCGCGGCGGCGTCGCGCGCACGGGGTGGCGTCACGGCTGGATGTGCACGAGTGAGCACATCTCTGGTAGACAGGACATGTGTACGACCGTACACAACGGCTGGTTGACCCAGACGATGACCGACCACGACTTGGAGATGCCGTGACGGCGATCGACGCCCGACCGACCCCAAGACCGAGCGGGCCGCGACCGCGAGCCGGGGCACGAGCGCACCGGATGACCGGCGCTGGTGGACGCTCGGCGCGGTCTGCCTGGGCACCTTCATGCTGCTGCTCGACGTCACCATCGTCAACGTCGCGCTCCCTGCGATCCAGACCTCGCTGCGGAGCACGTTCTCCGACCTGCAGTGGGTGATCGACGCCTACGCGCTCACCCTCGCCGCGCTGCTCCTGACCGCGGGGTCCCTGGCCGACCTCTTCGGGCGCCGCCGCCTCTTCATCATCGGCCTGGCCATCTTCACCGCCGCGTCGGTGCTCTGCGGGGTCGCGGCCAACACGCTGATGCTCCAGCTGTCCCGGGGGCTGCAGGGCGCGGGCGGCGCGATCATGTTCGCGGTGTCGTTGGCGCTGCTGGCCAACGCCTTCCGCGGCAAGGACCGCGGCACCGCCTTCGGCATCTGGGGAGCCGTGACGGGTGTCGCGGTGGCCGTCGGACCGGTCCTGGGCGGTGCGCTGACCACGGGCCTGTCCTGGCGCTGGATCTTCCTGGTCAACCTGCCGGTCGGCATCGTCGCGATCGTGCTGACCGTGCTGCGCGTGAGCGAGTCCAAGGACGACAGCGCCGGCCGACCGGACCTCGTCGGTTTCGTGGTGCTCTCGGGCGCGCTCGCCAGCCTGGTCTACGCGCTGATCGAGGCCGGTCGGCGCAGCTTCACCGACGGCCTGGTCCTCGCCTGCTTCGCCCTCGCGGTGGTGCTGCTCGCCACCTTCGTCGCCGTCGAGTCGCGCAGCTCGCACCCCATGCTCGAGCTGGCGCTCTTCCGCAAGCCGACCTTCTCCGGCGGTGCCATCGCGGCCTTCGGCGTCTCGGCGGGCATCTTCGCCATGCTGCTGTACCTCACGCTCTACCTGCAGGACGTCCTGCGCTACAGCGCTCTGCAGACCGGGTTGCGGCTGCTGGTCCTGTCGGCCGCCATCCTCGTCGTGTCCACGGTGGCCGGCCGGGTGTCCTCCCACGTGCCGGTGCGGCTGCTGGTCGGGCCAGGGCTGCTGCTGGTGGGGGTGGGCCTGCTGCTCATGCGCGGCCTCGACGCCGGCTCGTCCTGGACCCACCTCGTCCCGGGGCTCATCGTCGCCGGCGTCGGCGTCGGGCTCATCAACCCGCCGCTGGCCTCGACCGCGGTCGGCGTCGTGCCGCCGCGCCAGGCCGGGATGGCCTCCGGCGTCAACATCACCTTCCGCCAGGTCGGCATCGCCACCGGCATCGCGCTGCTCGGGACGCTCTTCGCGTCGCGCCTGCAGTCGTCGTTGGTGCACGCGCTGGCCGGCACCCCGCTGGCACCGCGTGCCGGCGAGCTG
>JAABUO010000417.1_pt1 | contig 86793 bp, 84 predicted proteins | sample 5559291 | NCBI WGS metagenome assembly JAABUO01 (sample SAMN10711878, study PRJNA513372) | rock metagenome | isolation source: Antarctica rocks | place: Antarctica: Victoria Land, Finger Mt sud
AGACCGACATCGCCGACGGCGAGAGGATATCTTCGCGGAAGCGGCCGGTGTGCGTCGTGCCGTCGGTCAGACCGATCGAAACGCGACCGTGAGCCTTGGGCAGAAATTCATGAGTCGACATCGCTTGGGCACCTCGAACGGCGGCTTTTTTCGTATAGTACTGGCGGCCCTCACTGGGCACCGTAGCGCAGGTCACGAGCGCCATCGGCAGCCGGAGCGCGAGCGCGCCGCAGTATCTCTGCGTCGGCTGCGAGTCCACGTCCCGAACATCCGCGGCGCGGCGCGTTCGTCCACGTACAAGGGTGTCGGAGCACCGCGACGTCGGCGACGCAGTCCCCGGAAAGTGTCACGCCGCGCACGATGTGCCGCGGCGGCGACGCAGCGTCGATGGCCGCCATGGTGGCGAAGCCGTCCCACGCATCTGCGAGGGCCGGTACCGCTTGGCGCAAGACCTGTAGCGCGTGCGAGCCGAGCGTGACGACGAGCCGCGGCCGTATGACCTCCAATTGCCGCGCGAGATACGCGGCGCACTGCGCGCGGTAGCAGACACCCGCTCGAACTGCGCCTGTCGCCGGACCGACTTTGATGCCCATCAGAGCGTTGGTGAGAAAACAGTCCGCAATATCGGCATCGGCCAGCGCGAGGACCCGCCGTAGACCGGCCCACGTGCGGTTGCCGGCGACGCGTTCGCTCCCCTCGCCCGCGCCGAGTGCGAAGCGGTACGACGCTTCGTCAAAGACGTGCGCGATGAGCGCGGTCGGCCGCTCCGCCAGCGGCGTTCCCGGCCACCAGAGGCCGGCACCGACCGGGAAGAACGCGGTGCCCACTGCGAACGCCTCGGCTCGCGCGACCGCGTGCGGCGGATACGCCGTCACGTAATCGTCCAACTCCGCATAGAGTCCGGCGATCCGTGGATCGACGCGCAACACCGCTAGTGTTCTTCCAATTCGGCCGACGTCGGCATCGCGAGCGGCTCTTCGAGGGTCGCCGCGAGCGTCGGTGCGTCGGGCAGCGGCAACTCCTCATCGAGCGGACGCTGCAACGCGACCACGTAGCCGCCGCCCGGCACGGGGGCGATCCCGCGCATTTCCCAGCCGAACGATCCCATCAGCGCGAGCGACGCATCGCCGTGGCCGGTAGCATCTTCGGACGCCATGGTATGGAAAGAAAACTCGTAGCGTGCGCGCATGCCGTCATGCTACCAGGTGACGGCGCTTCGCGCGAGAGCCGCGGCGCTACCGGCTCAGAACGAGATCCTTTTCTTTCTCGAGGTCGGGCGACCACTTGCCCAAAGCTGCCAGCGAATTCATCTTCGCGCGGTGGCGGATCGCCTTTTGAGCGGCGTCGACGTTGGCGTCATCGCCTTTCCATGTGTTGAGCGCGGGTTGCTGTAGCGCGCGGCCGTAGGAGAACGTCAGCGGCCACGGCACGTTTTGCGCGCGCGCGAGAACGTTGATTTCGTTGAGATGCGCGGTCGCGTCTTCGTTCTCTTGACCGCCGGAGAGAAACGCGATGCCCGCGACCGATGCCGGAACGGTATCCATCAACACCGCAAGCGTCCGGCTCGCGACGTCGTTGACCGATGCTTTGCTACCGAACTTTTGGCCCGGGATCACGTAGCTCGGCTTGAGCACCATCTCGCCGAACGCTATATTCTGGCTCTCGAGCTCCTCGAAAACCAAGCGCAGGGTACGCACGTGCACGGCGTGGCTCGTCTCGATCGAATGCGACATGGTGCCGTCCATGAGCACTTCGGGCTCGATGATCGGCACGAGGCCCCCCGCCTGGCAGATCGCTCCGTAGCGCGCGAGCGCGTGGGCGTTGGCGCGCAGGCACGCGTCGGTCGGCAGACCCGTCTTCTCGTCGATCGTGATGACCGCGCGCCACTTCGCGAATTTCGCCCCCATTTTGACGTACTCTTCGACGCGTTTTGCGAGACCGTCGAGACCGCTTGTAATCTTCTCTTCGGCAGGCGCGAGCGCGAGATGTTCGACGCCGGTATCGAGCTTGATGCCGGGAAAGGCGCCGGCGCTCTCGAGGGTCTGGACGAAGCTCTTACCGCGCATGCCGTCTTGGCGAATCGTTTCGTCGTAAAGAATGACGCCGCTGAAATAGGTGCCGAAATCCGGCATCGTAAACAACAGATCGCGGTATTTGCGGCGGTTCTCTTCGGTTTGCGCGATGTTGAGCGGAACGAAGCGCTTATTTGCGGTTCCGGTGCTCTCGTCGGCAGCGAGGATCCCCTTACCCGGGGCAACCATCGCTTTGGCGACCGCTGCGAGTTGGCTGGTCATGACGTTGCGTGCTCCTTGAGGAGATTGGATGGTATCGTGCCGTTGACGCGGCCGAGGTTGATAAATTTTTCGAGATTGTGCTTCCCGTCCACCATACGCATGGTGTCGGTGAGCGATGAAATAATGATCGACTGCGTGTAGGCACTGCCGCGCACGTAGCTGACGCCGTGAAGGAGTTCGCCGTCCGTGACCCCCGTCGCGCACAGCATCGCGAGATCGCTGCGGCAGAGGTCATCGAGGCTGAGCACCTTTCGAGGATCTAAGCCTTCTGCTTTGGCAATGGCATCCTCTCCGTCGCGCAGCCAGAGCCGGCCCTGCATATCCCCGCCCAAACACTTGACCGCACACGCCGCGACGACGCCCTCGGTGGCGCCACCGATGCCCATCAGCATATCGATGCGGCTGCGCTCTTGGAGGGCCGCGATGATGCCGTTGGCGATATCGCCGTCGCCGAAAAGCCGCACGCGCGCGCCGAGTCCGCGCAGTTGGCGCACGAGCTCGTCGTTGCGGGGACGCTCGAGCACGGCGACCGTGATCTCCTCGATCGGCCGGCCCATCGCCTTCGCGACCCCGTGCACGTTCTCACTGACGCTCGCCTCGATCGACACGACGCCTTTGCATTGCGGACCGACGATGATCTTATCCATATAGGCGATGTGCGTGTGGAACAGCGAGCCGCGTTCGGCCGCCGCGACGACGCTGATCGCGCCGTGACCGTCTTTGGCGGCGAGGGTCGTGCCGTCGATCGGATCGACGGCGACGTCCATCTTCGGACCGTCACCCGTTCCGACGTGCTCGCCGATGTAGAGCATCGGAGCCTCGTCTTTTTCGCCCTCGCCGATCACGACGACGCCGTCGATATCGACTTCGCCGAGAATGCCGCGCATCGCGTCGACCGCAGCTTGATCGACGCCATTCTTATCGCCGCGACCGACGAGCTTTCCCGACACGATGGCTGCGGCTTCGGTAGCTCGCAAGAATTCTAGTTCGACGCGAGCGTCGATCCGGCGACTCGTCATCGCTCTCTGTTGTCGCATGGAACACCGAAACTCTTGCTCTGCCACGCCAAAACGAATCGGCTTAGGTGCTAATTCCACCGGTACGGCGGGAGCGGGTTGGCCGCGCGACAATTCGAATGCGCCGACATGACCACGTTGACGAAACCGCGCCTGCGCGACCGGTTTCCTACGCTCGCGAGCGCCACGTATCTCGTTTCCCACTCGATGGGCGCGCCGCCGCTGGCGGCTCGCGAGGCGCTCGCCGCATACTGGTCCGCGTGGGCCGAGCACGGTCCCGAAGCCTGGCAGAGCTGGCGTACGAGCGTGGCCGCGCTGGCCGATAACCTCGGGTGCATCTTCGGCGCACCGGCGGGCAGCGTTTCCTTGGTGCCCAACGTCTCCTTAGCGCAAGCCGTGGTCGCTTCGGCGCTCGACTTCACGCCCGATCGGAACGAAGTCGTGATCGAAGCGCTGCAGTTTCCGACCGTCACGTACGTCTGGAAGCAGTGGGAACGGTACGGAGCGCGCGTCGTCGTCGTTCCCTCCGCGGACGGCCGCACGATGGCGACCGATCGGCTTTGTTCCGCAATTACCGAGCGCACGGCCGTGGTCGCCCTCTCGCACGCGGCGTACGTGTCGGGCGCCGTCATCGACGTCGCCGCAATTCAAGCTCGCGCTCGGGAAGTCGGGGCGATCTTCGTACTCGATGCGTACCAGACGACGGGCGTCTTTCCATACGACGTCGTCGCACTCGACGTGGATATCGTCGTGGGCGGCAGCCACAAGTGGCTCTGCGGCGGCCCGGGTTGCGGCTTTCTTTACGTACGGCCCGGGCTGCGCGCGAGCGTCGTGCCGGCGATTACCGGGTGGATGGCGCACGAGGCACCGTTCGCATTCGCTCCCGCGCCGATCGTGCTTGCAAACGGCCCCCATCGCTACGATTCCGGCACTCCGGCGATCCCGGGGTATCTCGTCGCGCGCGCGGGCCACGATGCGATTCTGGAAGTCGGCGTACCTTCGATCCGGGCGCACAACGTTCGTTTGTCGGAGCGCTTGATCGCGGGAGCGCGCGAGCGCCGCTTTGCGATTCCAACGCCGCTAGACGCGGGGCGGCGCTCGGGTTGGATCGGCATGGACTTCGCGGGCGCGGAACGCACGACGCAAGCGCTCGTCGCTCGGCGCGTGTTCGTCGACTACCGGCCCGGGTGCGGTATTCGCGTGAGCCCGCACTTTTATACGAACGATCACGATATCGACGCCTTCTTCAGCGCGGTCGACGACATCCGGCGAAGCGCGTGACGCGCCCGATGCGCGTTCGCTTCGCTGTCGCGGCGAGCGTCGTCGCGGCGAGCGCGTTTGCCGCGCGTGCCACGTACGCGCAGCCGCAATCGTCGCAAACGCTGCCACGCTGTCTCGGAGCCGACGCCGCAATCGTGTCGCGTTTGGATTCGGCACAGAGCGTCGCGGGACAGCCGTTCACATTTAAGATGACCGCGCGCGTAGCCGCCAAGGGTAACCTGCCGGAGATTCCCGTCGGGACGCGCGGATTCGGCGTCGTCGCCTACGCCGAACACGCGCACGGCAGCGGCAGCCCGGGGCGGCTCGTCGTCGAGCCGCGGTTTCTGCGCCTCGCCGACGGCACGCACGTGCCCGTCATGGCCGATCCCCAATTAAGTGAAGGCTTCGTGCAAGGCGAAACGCGCAACGTCAACGGCGCCTTCGCCTTCGTGCCCGGTTTCGGACTCGCCGTCGAGGGCTACAACGCACTCCATCGCGGTAAGGAGATCGTCATCGCCAAGGGGACGCCGTTCCGCGTCGTCCTCGGCGACGACCTCGCGCTTGGAGAATGCTTCGTGCCGCCGCCTTCGGCGCTGGACGTGCGCTGATCGTGCTGCGACTCGCGACCCCGGACGATGCGGCGGAAATCGCGGCGATCTACGCACCGTTCGTCGCGGCGACGCACGTGTCGTTCGAAGAAACGCCGCCGAGCGTCGAGGGCATGCGCGCCATCTTAGCGGGCGCGCAGGCCGTCTGGCCGTGGGTGGTCTGCGAACGTGCGGGCGAGGTCGCGGGATTCGCGTACGCGAGCGCGCATCGCACGCGTTCGGCGTACCGGTATTCCGTCGACACGAGTACCTACGTCCACGCACGTCACCGCCGGGCAGGCGTCGCGCGCCTCGCATACACCGCGCTCTTCGGGCTCCTCGCACGCCAAGGTACTACAACGCCTTTGCGGGAATCGCACTTCCGAACGCGCCGAGTCTCGCTGCACACGAGCCAGCGTTTTCGCGAAGTCGCACGCTACGCGAACGTCGGTTTCAAAAGCCGGCGCGTGGCACGATACCGTTTGGTTCCAGCGGCTTTTACGGAATCGCCAAAGTCGGTCCGTATCCAGCCGCTAGCAAATAGATCAGATGGGCGTAGCCGTTGCGCGATTGACGACGACGAGGTTCGGCGCCGACAGCTCCGCCTCGATCCATGCTGCGCCGCCGCCTTCGCTGTCGATGTCGAAGCGCAGCGCGGTCAGCCATCTCGGCGGATCCGGCGCGATTTCGGCCATCGAGCGCGCGACATCGCGCCGCTCGCGATAGGCACCGCGGCGAAAATCATCGGTCGCGTGGACGCGAAACGGGAGATTCTGGGCGAACCGCTCGAGGGCAGGTTGAACCTGACCGACGGCTGGCGCAAGCGCGGCCGTCGGGGCCTTTCAACCGTAGTAGCCTCGTGGGCGCGAGCCAATCAGCGGCTAGAGTGGACAGGCCCGGCTCCATCCGCGAGGATGAACGAGGCTCGCCACCTATGGTCCGAAACCCGCCCCGGTCTCTCGTCTGCGCTTGTTTTCTAGGCTAGACGCGTGCGAAGACGGTTGAGACGAGCCTCAGAGTGAACGCCGCTGGTATCCAACCAGTGGCGTTTTTCTTAATTCGGCCCATTATAGCCGTTCCGACGCTCGCCGTGTTTGATTCCCCAGTTCCGACGGGGTTCGTTGTAGCGCGTGCGTGACGAGGGTGCATTCCCCCGGACGAAACGACGGGGTGTCTCACCCGTTTCGGCTATCCGAGGCGCAACCCACAGCCGGAAACCGAGCCATCGATCCAGCCAACCCTTGCGGCTCAAATCGCTGGCATTATCGAGGTAGTCCCAGCCGACGATAATGCGCTGGCTCTCGAGTTTTTCCAACGCGAACTCGAGCCGATCGCGAAGCTCTTTTGGTGACCCCGGCCGAGGGTTCCAGCCCAAGTCAGCAACTAAATCTCGAACGACTCGAAAAATAGCCCTTGGCTATCGGCTTCAGCGGCACGCTGAAAGAAATAGCGCCCGACGGCCTGCGCAGGACTGACGGCGGGCAACTCCAAGAGGCGCCTCGGCACCGTAAGCTTCGTTTGTTCGTGCGCGCTCTTGAATGGAACAAACCATGGTCCGAATGTGTAGCGTAGCGCGACGAATTGTTCGGGATCGATTTCCATTAAATCGTTTTCACCGACATCATCGACGACGTCGATTAGCCGCCACGCTTGGATCGCGACCACGCGCTGCCAGTCTCGAACGCGCCGACCGCGGTATCGCACTGACGCGGAAGCGACGAAGCTCTGATCTAGCGTGCGTACATCACTTACGGTGCGAACGCGATCGTCGGGCCGATGGCCAGCTTTGTAGCCGTCACGGGCCCCGCTTCGGCTGCACGCCCTTAGCATCGAGTACGGCATCGATGTCCAGCGTGTAGTTTCCGTCATGGTCAGGCGCCGATTCAAGCGCGTGCGCGAGTAGCACATCAAATGTCAACTCGACCGTAGGCGAGAGACGTGCAACGGTCGCGCGGACATTTGCGAGCGCCGTTTCGTCGATCGGGCGCAGCTCGACCTCAGCAACGTGCGTAGGCTCGATATGCGTCAACGCGTACCCGCGCGACGTCTCATTGCCTTCGATTGCAGCGCGAAGTACGAATGATGAAACGGCACGGCGTTCAACGCCGACTCCGGAGGAGTACCGCTTACCGGCAATCGCCGGCGGCGTTGTTGCGCGCCCACGTTTTGTGGTCGTGATTGGAGCGACATACCGAATGCGAAACGCGCGCGGTGGCGTTAGACCTTCCGTGGCCCACGCATCGCTCGCGATGGTAAAGCGAAGGATCTCTTCGCGTCGTATTTCATCAGCATCAGCAAGCCCAAGTGCGAGCTGCTCCGGCTGCGTTTCGAACCAGCGCTGGGCGCGCTCGATATAGCGACGTCCGTTCTCGTCGTCATCGCCAGAGAGAACAACGTTGCCGTGTAGGCGGTGCGCATACACGACGATCTCACCAACGGTGGAATCGTCACTTTTAACAATTTGAGCGGGACGTTTGGGCATGCTTTTCGGCCTTAGCGTGCTGGCATTGCTAAGTCACGCTCCACTGCCAAAGCGGCCTCTGCAATAACGTCAGGAGCCTGTTCGATTGCCTTCAACAAAATTCGCGCCGGCATATCTGGTGTCGCTCGCCGCTGTTCCCATTGTTGAACGGTTCGCAAACTTAGGCGAAAGCGAGCCGCAAACAATTCTTGCGTTATCTTCAGGCGTTCACGGATTGCTCGAACGTCCGGCGTTTGGCTTTCGTAATGATTGCCGTTTATATGCGCAACAACACGCTTGCGGCGCCCAGCGAGTCCGAGCTTCGCTTTTTCGGCCGCGGCTTCTGCATTTATTTGGTCGCGCGTTTTCTTGCCAACCCTCGACCAATCGATATGCGGATCGCCCTTCTCATTCGATGATGGCATGCGTCACCGTATACGTTAATAACGTATACGTCAATAGCGTATGCGCTTGTGTTTTCATAGTCGAGGCAGTCCTTGTTTTTCGAAGAGCAGCGACAGTCCACGGATCGCGAGTTCTTGCACCGTTGTTTCTTCGTCCAACGCAAGTTCGTGAACGCGCCGCCATTGGTCGCGAGTCAGTCGCAAATTAGTCGCCACGCGATTTGTCTTCTTCTTCGCTCCAGCCGTTGGTGCGACCAGATTTTTCGTCAGACTAGTCTCGCTAGCCCGGCTCCGGCGGAATCATCACTTCCTCCGCATGCTCAGATTCCGGTTGTAACGCTCCCCGGCCGCTTGTTCGAGCGAATTAAAGCAGCTTCGTCGGTTTGCTCACGCCGTTACGTTCGCAAGTTTTTTCGTGCGCGGCGCAATGCCAAGCTGAGTTGCGACCTCGCTTCACAGCGCGGCCAACTCATCCGCGGCGGGGCCACGCTCGCGTTCAGCGATGCCGGCACCTTCAGCAAATGCTCGAGCGAATGGCCGGCGTTCGCCGATCGCGACCGCTGCGACGGTCAGACCCAACGCTACGGCGTAACCGCGCGCCTCTGCGATTTCAGGTGCACGAGCCGGGCATGCGTTCAAGACGATGAGCCCTTCGCAATTGGCGGCCTGGACGATCCGCACGCTCTGCTCCAAGGTTTCCAGGTCGACCGCTGAAGGTCGAGTCGGGATGACCGCCATGTCGACAGCGCCGCACACGGTAGCAGCTTCTGTCGAGGCGCGGTGCGGTGTCGACGATAACGACCGTGTAGTCGTCGGCCGCTGCCGCTAACGCTTGGTCGAGCCTCTGAACCGGAACCGGCACGACGGCGGGCGAGCCACCATTGCGTACCCGAGCCCACGCGGCTGCCGATGCTTGCGGGTCGGTGTCGATGATCCTAACAGTTTCACCAGCGCGCATTGCAGCAACGGCAAGGTGCACAGCGAGAGTCGTTTTTCCAACGCCGCCCTTCATCGCCGTGAGTGCTATCGATTTCATCGTTCAATAGGCGTCAAGGCGCCTTAGCGTCACGGCGCCGGAGCGCCGGATTTCCGTGGCGCCGTGGCGCCATTAGCGCCAAATCGCCCCCGAACCATCGATGCCGAAGCGCCACGACGCCTTGACGCCATGGCGCCAAATTTTAGACGGAGTTCTTGGCATCGCGCCTCCACAGAACGATATTGAACGAAAGCCATTTTTCTGTTAAAATGCACATGTGAAGCGAAAGACGACCGTCTATCTGGAGGACGACGTGCTCAAAACGATGCGCGTGGCCGCTGCGCGCTCGGGAAAACGTGATTATCAGGTTGTGGAAGAAGCCTTACGCGCGTACCTCGGGCTCGAATTGCTCGAGAAGGTAACCGCTAGGTCGTCGCTTAGTGATACTGAGGCGCTCGATATGGCGCATGAGGAACTGCATCAGGGCCGGTTATAGAACGGGCGGTTTTCGATCCCGGCGTACTTATCGCCGGTTTGATCTCCGCGACGGGCGCGCCGCGGGTGCTGGTTCACAACTGGCTACGGGGCGACTTTGAGTTCGTTGTCTCGCCCGCTCTGCTGCTGGAGCTCGAGCGCGTGTTGTTGCGGCCCAAGTTTCGTCAGTACGTAACCGAGCTGGAGGTCCGCGTATACGTCGGGGTGCTGCGGCGGCTCGCGACGATCGCTGGGGATCCCCCGCTCATCGTTGGCCTCACTCCGGACCCAGGCGATGACTATCTGGTCGTGCTAGCGCGCGCGAGTGGCGTGCAAACGCTGGTCTCGGGCGATCGGCACCTGCGCGATCTGGTTGATCCGGTGCCGCCGGTGCTCACGCCCCGGGAATTCCTCTATCGTCTCGCGCCGTAACGCAACGCCCGCCTCGTGTGGACGCTGAATGGTCACAAGCGAGCTTTGTAGATGCGAACGAGGTTCATAACGTACAGCGGCGCGCCCGGCGAAAGCTGCGCCCCCGCCGGCCCGCGCGCCGCGAGCGCGTGGAGCGTGGCCCGCTGGTCCGGCGGGAGAAGCTCCACCGCGGCGAGCACGCGCGCCCGCTCGTCGTACCAGGCTTCTTGCTTGGCGTGGTAGGCGCGTTGCGCCTCGGCGTCGCGGTGCCGCTCGAGCCCGGCCGCGCGGTGTTCCCGGCATACCCACACGACCGCGCGCCAGTCCGCCGGATCCGCGATCACCCCCACGACCTCCCGGGCACCACACTCCCGGCAGCGACCGCGTTCAAGCGTCCCGCGCCGAAGCGCCATCGCGAGTTTGGCCCGTGCCGAGTCGCGGACCCGGGCATCGTGATAGAGGCTTGCCGCGGCGTCCCGCCGGCTGACCGCTACCTCGCGGCGATGGTCTTCGCGCCAGCGCCGCACGGCCGCCGCAATCGCGTACTCGCTCAAGGGGCTCTACGAATACGTTTTCGACGAGCGCGTCCGCAAGGTCGCGATCGCGACCGCCGGCGAGGCGCTCCTCGAGCTCCAGGTGCCCGCCGCCGACGGCGACCGGGACGCGAGTCTCGATGCCCGACGCCTCAAGAGCGCGATCGATTACGAAGCGACCATCGCCGCGCAGTACACCGAAAAAGAACGCAGCGACGTCAACCGTACGATCGAGACCGCGCTCGCGCGATTCGCCGATCCCGAGCTCGAGGACGCCTTCTGCACCGACACCGACGTTCAGGCTAACCTCGCCGACGTTCTCAACGGCAGCGTGTTCGTCGTCAACGTCCCGCGCGAGCGCTTCAAGGCCGCCGCGAGCGTCGTCTATCTCTTTCTCAAGGAGCGCTTCTTCCAAGCCGTCAACGCTCGCGCGCAGCTCCCGGCGGGCCCGCGAAAGAGTCGGCCGCTTCTCTCCCTGTGCGATGAGTACCAGCAGATCTGCAGCGCGGGCGACGCGCAGTTCTTCGACACATCACGGGCGCTGGGCGTCATCGGCATCGTCGCCGCGCAGTCGATAGAAGCGTACATCGCGGCGATCGGCAACGAACACGCGGCCTCAGCCCTGCTCGGAAATTTCACCAACATTGTCGCCTTCCGCTCGACCGAACGGACGATGAACTACGTCGCGGGCAAACTCGGCGACGTCGACGTCTGGGAAGAAACCTACAACACCGGCCGCTCCGAAAAGCCGACCATCTTCTTCCCCAAGGCAGCTTCGGTCTCGCAAGGACACTCCGCCTCGATGCAGCGGCAGCGACTCCTCACCGCGCAATCGTTTCGCGCCCTCGCTCCGGACCAAACCGTTGCGCTCCCCACCGTCGACGGCAGCGCGTTCGACGACGTGCTCTCTGTCCCACAACTTACTGACGACGATCTCGATGTCTATGGCTGATTTTTTGGGAGACGCAAGTACCTCAGCGACGATCGCGTGCATCGCCGGATCGCACGCGCGCAGCCGCTCTCGCGTAGCACGCGGCCACGGCGAGTGCGCGTCGTTAAGCACGTCGGCGTAAGCGCGCACGCACTCGGCGAAATACTCGTCGAGGCCGGACGCAGCGTACGGCGTGACGAACGCGCGCGCTGCGGCGAACGCCGAACGCATCTGCGGATCGAAGCCGCTGCGATACACGCCGCCGCGCAGTGCGCAATCGATCGCGTGCGCGACCTCGTGGCCGATCGTCATCGGCGCGAGATAAACAACGGCTGAACCCTTACGGGACAAGGCTCGATGACATTGCGCGGTACTCGATAATTTAGTACTTGGCAGATTTCAAGACTGCCGCAATCGACCGCTCTGCCATCTCTCCGTTATAGCCGCCCGTATATGGCTTCGAAATCGATTTGCTGGCGCGCCGTCGGCGTCCTTGGATGCGACTGGAGGCGCCGGCGCGGAACCATCGCGCCATGCGCGGCGTCCCCGAGCACACCCGGCAAGCACGTTTCCGCTACCATGCCATCTGGAACAACTAGTAAGTTACCTTGTCTATTTTGGAGGATGAACTAATCGATGGAATCCGTGGCACTCTGGATCGGCGAGGCGTGCATGGGGCTGGGCACGCTCGCATTCGTTTTGTGGAGCCTTCGCGCGCGAGCCGAAGACAAACACCATTATCTCATTAGCATCTTGATCGTCGCCATCGCGACGTCGAGCTACTTCGCCATGTCGATCGGGCAGACGCACATCACGCTCTCCGACGGGCACGCCATCTACATCGCCCGTTACCTCGACTGGGCGTTTACGACACCGCTCTTGCTGCTGGGTACCGCGACGATCGGCATGCGCGCGCTCAACGTCAATAAGACTATCGTCTACGGTGCGATCGGCGCCGACATCTACATGATCGCGACGGGACTTGCGGGCGGGCTTTCCGTCGATTCATCGCGCTGGGTGTGGTATGCGTTCAGTTGCATCGCTTTCGTAGCGGTGCTCGCCTTAGTCTGGTTGCCGATCCGCGCGGAAGCGCGCAAGCAGGGTCGCGACGTGCCGTACGTGCGCCTCGCGACCGTTCTCACGGTGCTGTGGAGTCAATACCCGATCGTTTGGCTCTTGGGCTCCGAGGGCGTCCGCGCGCTCGCCCCCGGCCCGGAAACGGTGTGGTACACCGCACTCGACGTCGTCGCGAAAGTCGCCTTCGGTTATCTGTCGCTCGCCACGGTGAACCGGCTCACACCCGCGATCGAGGAAGGCGGCACGATCGTGACGTCCGTCTCCGAGCGGCGCATCCCGGCCGCGGTCCGCTAGATGGGTCGCGCCGTCGTGATCGCGGGCGGCGGCATGGCGGGGATGAGTCTCGCGTGCGCGCGCGCGCAGCACGGCTTCCGCGGCGATGTCACGCTCGTCGATGCGCGCACCGAACCGGATATCGCGCGGACGTGGTGCTGGTGGGATGTCCCCGGCATCGCGTTCCGCGCGGTCGCCTCGTATCGCTGGCCTGCTTGGCGCATCGCCGGGGGCGGGTGCGAGGTCGTGCGCCGCTCGCAGCGCCATGCGTACCTGCATCTGAGCGGGCGCGAATTCTTCACCGAAGCGGAGCGGCGTCTGCGCGGCAGCGGCATGCGGTACGTGCGCGGCGACGGCGTCGTCGCGATCGACGAAACGGTGCGCGGCGCGGTGATACGCTGTGCCTCGGGGCGCACGGTTGCGGCGGACGTCGCGATCGATGCGCGCGGCATCGCGCCGCCGCCGGCGGGCTCCCTCGTGCAACGCTTCGTGGGCCGTATCGTGCGCACGCGGGATCCCGTATTCGCACCCGACGTCGCGACCCTGATGGACTTCCAGCCGGCACGCGACAGCCTCGCACACTTCACGTACGTGCTCCCGTTCGCGCGCGACCGCGCGCTCGTCGAAAACACGCGTTTCACGCGCGGCCCCGCCGACGACGCAACGCAGCGCGCCGACCTCGAGCGCTACGTACGCGACGTGTTGCGCACCACGGTCGTCGCCGTCGAAGGTGTAGAATGCGGTGCACTGCCGTTGCACGCGGCCGCGCCGCCGCTGCCGACCAAGCACGTCGCATATGCGGGCGCGGCGGGCGGTGCGGTTCGCGCCTCCAGCGGATATGCTTTCGTGCGCACGCAGCGGCACGTCGCCGCACTCGCAGCTGCGATCGCGACGGATGCGCCTTTCCCCGTTCCGGGCAATACCCGCTACCGCGCGCTCGATGCCGTACTGCTCGCGCTGTTGAGCGGCGGAGCGCTACACGCACCGCGCTTCTTCACCACCCTGTTCGCCGGCGCCGATCCCGGCGCGCTCGCGCGCTTCCTATCCGATGCCTCGACACCCATCGACGACGCGCGCGTTCTCGCGGGATGGCTACGACACACGGCGTGATCGCGCGGTACGCGCGTCGCGCGACGTGGCTCGCGCTGCCGGCGTGCGGCCACGCGAGGCGCGGGCGCTGGCAGCCGCGTTGATTGGCACGATCGACGTCGCACACGGCGCGAACGACGATGCCCTCGTCTCGCGTTTAGCGCCGCGTTTTCCGGGGCGCCGTATGGGCATCTCGGCGACGTATGGAATGCTTGCGATCGCGACCTTCGCAGCCGCGCGCCGCGCGCCCGCAACGGCCAGCCACGCGCCGACAGCGCTCGCGTGGTTCCACTTCGGCAGCGGCGACGTCGCACTCGACCGCGCGTGCGCGGCGACGGCGCGCGGGCACTCTGTGGCCGGAGGTCGTCGTGCGCGGCGCGCTTCCGCTGTTCGCCGACAAACGATCGCCATGGGGGCGGGCCTTCGCCGCGTTCGCGGCGGGCCTCGCGCTCGCGCGGCTCGCCGCTCGTGACAGTGCGGCGGCGCTCAATGTGGCCTTGCCGGCCGCCACGCTCGCGCTGACCCCGCCGCGGCTCGGCTTCGCCGCCTACTTCGGCGCTTGGCACGCTCCCCGGCATCTCGCGCTCGTCCTGGAACGGGACACGGCGGCGGCACCTTTCGCAAACGCTTGCGCGGTTCGCGCGCGAAGCTGCGGGCAACACGATCGTTTGCCCTCGGTCTCGGTGCCGTCGCCTTTACGTTCATGCGCGACGCGGACTCGCACGAACTCTTCGTGGCACTGACGCTCGGCGTGCGGTCCCCCATCGATGCGCCATCTGGTACGCCGAACGGGAGCACGCGCGCACGTCGGCACGAGGTCCGGCCGGCGGCAGCCCGTTACCGCGCTGCTCACTCTAATTGTGGAATAACATGAACCGAGTGGTTACGGCGGCCGCTGTGACTGGCGAAGCCCGCGACGATCTCGCTGATGCGGCGCTGAATATACGCGATCGGCGACTCGCCGGCATCAGTTTCCCCTCGAACCCTCCTTCCATCGCTCGTCCTGTCGCTCTCGGGTTCCGCGCTACGCGCGGGGACCGCGTACTCGGAGACGATTGCTGCGGCAATCGCTCCTCCGTGCGCGGCAGAAGGCGTCGGTGCAAGAACATCACCGTCCGCAACCAACGAGAGGCCGGCACGACGCATTTCCGTGGCCTCAGAACGACGTTGGCGGGCCTGGGCGGTATATTCGTCCCGCGTGACGCGCGAACGGTTTCTGGCCGCTTCGCGGGCCTTCTGCCGGTCGCGCTCACACTCGCGTTGCGCGGCGGTCTGCGCATCGCGCAGCAGCGGCGGCACGCCGGCGACGTAGCGTTCCCACACCCACCGTGCCACGCTTTTGGCAATGTGGCCGACCTCGTTTTCTTTGCGGTCGCGCGGACCTGCGGCGCCGAGGTCGACTGCAATTTGGCTCGCGCGACGTGCGACCGCCTCGTGCCACGCGTCGTGTGTGCCGATCTTCCGGTCGGCGATCGCGGTGTAAGCCCAGCGCCGCAAGCGGTCGAAGACTTCGACGTTGCGCCCGATTCCGAGCGGGGCCGACTTCACCGCCGCCGTCGCGAGGTCGACGTACTGCGCGAGCTCGGCGAGCGAGTACGGCGCATTTCGGCCCACCTTGGTTACGTACGGGCCGAGAGCGGGTATGGCGAAAGCGACCGCTGTACGACGCGACGGCGCCAAGCGCAGCCGCATACGCGCGTTCGATCGCAGCTGCGTAGCGCAACGACCTTCAAACGGCTCGGGACGCTGGAAACGCCGCCGACGGAACCTCGCTCCCTCGGTGCGCTCGCTGCCTCCGAGATCGCAGCGTGCCTCGCGGCTGCAGACATCGCCGCGCTATAGACTCTGCCCGGCGCGTTAATCCGCACCCTCGGACGAAGAGGACGATCGTGCTAAGAAACGGGGATTCGATCCACGTTTCCAGCAAGGGCGGCGCGCGTTTCTTCGTGCACGACGGCGTTGCTCGCGAGAACCGACGCACCTGCAACGTCGAAGGCTCCGCCGTCGATCGCGCTGACGGTGCCGCCCGCTTCGCGAACGAGCAGAGCGCCCGCCGCCACATCCCACGCATGTAAATCGAATTCCCAGAATGCGTCGAATCGGCCGGCTGCAACGAACGCGAGATCGAGCGCCGCCGAACCGTCGCGCCGAACGCCTTGCGCGACGCGCGAAAGTCGGGCAAAGTTTTCGCCGTTGCGCTCGTATCGCGCGGGGATGAAGCCCGTGCAGACGAGAGATTCGGCAAGTGTGGCCGTCTCCGAAACGACGATGCGGGTTCCGTTGAGCGTCGCACCGCGGCCCCGCTGCGCCGCATACAACTCGCGCAGCGCCGGCGCATAGATCGCAGCCACTACGAGTTCACCCCCGCGTTCGTAGGCGATGGAGACGCAATAGAGCGGATAGTCGTGGGCGTAATTCGTCGTGCCGTCGAGCGGATCGACGATCCATCGTTCGTCGCTCGTGCCCGCGGTCGCGCCGCCTTCCTCGCCCAAAATCGCCGCATCCGGAAACGCCGCGCGCAAGCGCGCGACGATGAGCGCTTCGCTGGCGCGATCCGAAGCGGTGACGAGGTCGCCGCGCAGCCCTTTTTCGGCCGCCTCGAGCGGCATCCCGACGCGCTCGAGGAGGACGTCTCCCGCGGCTCTCGCGGTTTCGATCGCACACTGCAGCGGGTCCATGGAGCTCCTTAGCGAGAACGGCGGGGCTATGATCGAACGCATCCTTATCGGGCTCGAAACGGCGGTCCTCGGTTTATGGGCCGGCAGCATGGCGGGCTTCGCGTTTATTTTCGCGCCGCTGGCGATCAAAGCGGTGCCGCGCATGGACGCATTCGCGGCGCTCGTCGCCGCGGTGATCCGTGGCATCGGCTCGTTCGGCACCGTCTGCGGGGCGATCGCGATCGTCGCCGCGCTCGTCCGAGCCGCCGCGCCCGAAGCGCGGCGCTTATCGCTCGTCCGTGTCGCCCTCGTGGCGATCGCCCTCGCCGGGAGCGCTTACGAATCGTCGGCGGTCGTTCCGCGCATGGAGGCGACCGCCGCGCAGATCCCGGGTCCGATCGATAGCGTCTCGAAGGACGATCCGCGCCGGGTCGCCTACAACGTCGAACATACCGCCTCGACCCGCGTCTACGGCACGGCGTTCCTCTGCGTGCTAGCGGCGCTCACGCTCGCGGCCTTCGGGCGCAAGCGCGCCGCGTAGGCCGTGGTCGCGCTCGGCGGGTTGACCCTCTCCTACCGAGATGCCTATACTAGAGACTCGACATCTCGCTAGGTGAGGCGTCTGCGAAACACACAAGCCGTTGCCCGGAAACGTCGAGAGACGCCAAGTGGGTGGAACAGGCTCCGCCGAGTCAAGGCGGCGCTCAACGCGGCTGATGCGGCCCCTCTCTCGCGAGACGGCCTCATCTACGGTGCGCAGTGCCAAACTCCATGCGACTGAGATGCGGGTCGATTCGTTTCCGAATCGGTCTACAAACCGGTCGCCCTCGCGACCGGTTTTTTCATTCGGCTCGGCGTTCGGAAGGGGGTGAATCGATATGGCATTTCGGGACGGTTACCTTTCCGAACTCGTCGGCCGTCAGGCGATTCTCGAGAACGACCCGGAGCGCCGCGTTCTCGGGAAAGTCAGCGACTTCTTCGTCGGATCTCCCGAAGACACGTTTCCGCGCATCGATGGCGTCGTCATCAAAACGCGCGACGGCGCGAAGACCGTTGCGGTACGCGACGTCGTCGATATCGATGCGAAGGGTGCCGTCATCCTGCGCGTGACGCCGACCGAAGAGGCGCTCCCCGACGATCGGGCGCTCTACCTCGTCAAAGACCTCTTCGACAAACAGATCGTCGACGTCGACGGCCGCAAAGTCGTTCGGATCAACGATCTCGAGATCGCCAATACCGGCGGCACCTTGCGCGTCGTCGCCGCCGACATCGGCGTCTCGGGACTCTTGCGGCGCTTGGGCCTCGGCGGCGTCGCGCCGCTGCTGCTCGAGCGCGTGCCGCGCACGCTCATCGCCTGGGACAACGTCGCGCCCATTTCCGACGTCAACCCCTCGCAGGTGACGCTCTCCGTTTCGGAATCGCGGCTCTCGCGGTTACACCCTTCGGAACTCGCAGACATCATCTCCGACCTCTCCGCGCAGGACGCCGCCCGCGTCGTACAATCGCTCGACGACGAGACGGCCGCCGATGCTTTCGAACATCTCGATGCCGACACGCAGCAATCGCTGATCGACGATCTTGGCGAAGAACGCGCCGCGGACATCATCGAAGAGATGGATTCCGACGACGCCGCGGATTTGCTCGGCGAACTCGACGAGGAACAGCGCGCGTCGCTGCTCGCAAAGATATCCGACCGCGAGTACGCAGACGAACTCGAAGACCTCGTCGAGTACGAGCCGGATTCGGCAGGAGGCCTCATGACCACCGATTACGTGTGGATCTATCCGCATCGCACGACGGCTGCGACCATCGAAAAGATCCGCGAGATCTCGCCGGAGTCCGAATTCATTTACTATCTCTACGTCACCGATCACAGCCGCAAGCTGCTCGGCACCATTTCGCTGCGTACGCTGCTGCTCGCGCTGCCCACCGCGTTCATTCAAAAGCTGATCGATACCGATATCGTAAGCGTCTCGCCGGACGCGAGCGCTGAAGACGTCGCCGCTACGATCGCACGCTACGATCTGCTCGCGGTTCCCGTTCTCGACGACGAAGGCCGCATGCTCGGCATCGTCACCGTCGACGACGCGATCGATGCGATCATCCCGGAAAAGATCGCGAATTCGCTGCCGCGCTTCGTCCGCCATCACGACAAAAAGGCGAAACGTGCTGCCCGCTAACGAGACGCCGGCTGTTTCGCGGCGCGCACGCATGCTGCGGACGGCGCTCTTCGTCGCGAGCGTGCTCGGCCCGGGGTTCATTACGGCTTCGGCGGGCAACGATGTCGGCGGCATCTTCACGTACTCAGTCGCCGGAGCGCAATTCGGCTACAAGATCATCTGGCCGCTCATTCCGATCGCGGTCGCACTGATCGTCGTGCAAGAGATGGCGGCGCGCATGGGCGCCGTCACCGGGAAAGGCCTCGCCGCGCTGATCCGCGAGGAATTCGGCGTGCGGATCGCGCTGCTAACGATGCTCGGGCTGTTCTTCATGAACACGTTTACGACGTCGGCGGAATTCGCCGGTATCGCATCCGCGAGCGAGATCTACCATATCTCGCGCTACATTTCCGTTCCGCTCTCGCTGGCACTGGTCTTTCTCTTGGTCTTACGCATCAGCGGCAAGGCCGTCGAACGCATCTTCGTCGTGCTATCGCTCGTTTACGTCACGTACATCATCTCCGGAGTCCTCGCGCATCCGAATTGGGGCGACGTCGCACGCGGTGCGTTCGTGCCGACGATCGACACGCACGACGGCGCGTATCTCGGCACCATCGTCGCGCTTATCGGCACGACGATCTCGCCCTACATGCAGTTCTATCTGCAATCCGCAGTCGTCGAAAAGGGAACGCGCCCGAGCGGCCTGCTCGCATCCCGCATCGACGTCACGAACGGTTCGATTCTCGCAATCGTCGTCGCGGCGTTCATGATCGTCGCGAACGCGGCGACGATCTTCGTCTTCAACGAGCACCACGCCGCCCATCCGATCGTCGTAACGCAAGCGGCCGACGTCGCCGTCGCGCTGCAGCCGCTCGCCGGCAAGTTCGCGAGCGCCCTTTTCGCTTTCGGCATTCTCAACGCCGGGCTTTTTGCAGCGGCGATCCTTCCGCTTTCTACGAGCTACCTCGTGTGCGAGGCGTTCGGCTTCGAAGCCGCACTCGACCGCGGTCTGCGCGAAGCGCCGGTCTTCTTCTCGCTCTTCGCCGCGGGGCTCGTACTCGGTGCGGCGCTCGTCCTCATTCCGGGTATTCCGCTGGTCAGACTCGCGATCGGATCGCAGGTCGTCCAGGGGTTGCTGCTGCCCCTGGAACTCGTCCTCATGCTGATCATCGTCAATCGCGCCCGCGTCATGGGCGTCTACCGGAACAACCGCGCGGCGAACGTCATCGGCTGGACGACCGTCGGAATAGTCGGCATCATCGCGCTCTACTACACGTTCACGCAAGTGATCGGCCACGGGGGAACGACGTGATCTTGTTTCTGCACGCCGCACCGGTGTCGCTCGCCGCGACCCAGGGCGGACTCGAACGCGTGCGCGCCGCCTACGCCGTGCGGCATGCGCTCGCGCCCGGCATCGTGGATCCCCGCGCGATGTTTTTCGCGCACGACGACATCGGTTACGCGCGCATTCGGGGCGCGCTCCGGGCGCATCTGCGCGGCGACGAGACGCGCGTCGTTCTCTCCTGTTCGGTGTATAACGGTTTCGCGACGCGCCTGGAAGCTGAGTTTGGGGTGCCCGTGGAACGTTCCGACGACGCCGGCTCGTGCGCGGCGCTCGAGCGCGGCGCGCGCATCGGGCTAGCTGTCAGTTATCCGCCATCGTACGCGATCATCGAAACGCATCTCCAAGCGCTCGCCGAGGATGCGCGACGCGACGTCGAACTCGTCCCGCTGCTTTCGGAGAACGCGTTCTCGTTCGCCGATGACGCACCGCGCTACGCTCGCGCGCTCCTCGAAGGCGTCGCGGCCGCCGGGCCGCTCGACGCACTCTTTCTCGCGCAATACAGCATGGATCCGGTCGCACCGCGCGTCGCGGAAGCGACGGCGATCCCGGTCGTGAGTGCCCTCGATGCGACGCTGGCCCGACTCGGAGTGACCCAATAGCAAACAAACGCATCGCTGCGATCCTCATCGCAGCCGTCTTCGCGTTCGCCGTCGCGGCAGGCTTCGTTCTGTTTCGGCAACCGCTGGCTGAAAACGTCAGCAACGGTTTGGCTCGGCGCGACGTCACAGCGGCGTTTCATAAGCGCCGGCTCAACTTCGTCATTCTGGGGAAACAGGAAGACGAAGGCACAAGCGATACGATCGTCCTCGCGCATCTGGATCTCGATCGCCGCCTCGCGACACTGATCTCGATTCCGCGCGATACGTGGGTCGCGATACCGCACCACGGCCATCAGAAGATCAACAGCGCGTACGGCTACGGCGGACCCGCGCTAACGGCCCGGATCATCGGCGAGTTGACGGGGGCGCACATCGACTCCACGCTTACCGTCGATCCCGCCGGCGCCAAGCAAATCGTGGATGCGATGGGCGGTCTCAACGTCGACGTCGAGCGCGATATGGATTACGACGATCGTCACGGCAACCTGCACATTCACTTTAAACGCGGCGAACAATTCCTCGGCGGCGGAGCGGTCATGGAGTACATGCGCTTCCGTCACGATGCCGAGTCGGATTTCGGACGCATGCGGCGCCAGCAGCAAGTCATCCGGCAGATCGTCAAACAGCTGGGCGAACCGCAGAACTGGGGCAAGCTCCCGCATGTGGTCGACGTGGCTCGCAAAGACATCGCGACCCCGCTCACGGACGCGCAACTTCGCGCCCTCGTCGAACTCTATCGCGGGGTACCAGCCGACAACGTGCGCGCGTTCACGCTACCCGGACGCTCGGATTTCGTCGGCGATGCCGCCGTCGTCCTCATCGACGAACGCTGGGCTAAAATCGTCGGGCAGCTCGTCTGTGCGAATGCGGATCCACCGCAAAGCACGGTCCTCGTGGTGAACGCGACGGGCCAGACCGCGTTGACGAAAACGGTCGTCGGCGCGTTACGCGGCGGCGGCTGGAACGTCGCGACGTTCGTCGACGAACCGACCAAAGCGCGCAGCGAAATCGTCGGTAGCGACGGCGCGGCTCACGCCCTCGCGCGAACGTTCGATCCGGTACCTCACCGCGCCGGCCATGCGACGGTCTTGCGCCTGGGGCGCGACGCCCGGCCGAGTACGTAGGCCCACGCCAACCCCGAAGGCCCGTGCTTTGTCACCGGGATGACGTACGATTCGGCTATCGCGCGCCGATAACGAAAAGTACGGCCCTACCTAACGCCAGCATGGTGTCACGTGAGAATCGTTTCCCTTCTCATCATCGGCCTGCTCGCCACGAGCGTGCAACCCGCGCGTGCCGCCGCGTTCGATTCCGGAACCGGCTGCTCGAGCGCGATCGATTTCCGGCTCGTCGGGTCGTGGATCGCCGAAGACGGCATCGAGCGCAAGAGCTTTCTGCCCGAGACGCGCTCGCAGACGCCGGGCGGCCTCCCGCTTTCGACCCAGACGTGCATGACGGATCCCGACGACGTCGAGGAAGTCTCGAGCGTGGAGATCGCCCCGCACCTGCGTTCGGTCACGGAATCCCATTATCACATCGGTTTCGTCGGGCTCGATCGGGTGCTCGTGACGTTCCCCAATGGCGCGATGGGGTTCTTTCGGCGAGTCGTCGTCGCCCCACGACGCGTCTTCGAAGCCGTCGCGCACGTCGCCGGACGCAGCACGCGCCGCCGGGTGAGCCAACGCGAAGCGCCGAGCGTGTTCCCTTAGGCGGCAGGACCCATGGCCCTGAGTGCGTGCATTCCTACGTAATACACGTATGCGAAGATGACGAACCCGAGGGCGAGCGCGCCGAGTACCATTTCCCGCGGCCGGTCGCGACGCGCGAAGGCGGTCGCCATCGCATACGTCCCGCCATTGAGGATTGCGAGAATCCAATGCAGCGGCGGCGGCGGTAATTTCGTTACTCCCCATACGGCGGCCCCGAGAACGATTTGGAGGACGAGCACATACAAGATGTAGCGGCGGACCGGCGCCCAGAAGATCGCGGCGAGAGATGCGAGGACGAGAATCGTCCCCAGGGCGTAATGAACGTTCAGAATAGCCATGCGCCGGAGGCCTTCGCGTGATCGATATCGGCGTCATGTCGACGGACGAGCTCGTCGAGTTCGCCGAAGGCCTCGCGCGCATCGCCAGCACCGGCGGCGGCCCCAAAGCGCTCGCGGCCCACCTGGGCAGCGCACTGGAAGCCGCGGTACTCGTCGAAGACGCCGAATGGCGCCACGTCGCGCTTGCAAACGCGAGCGCGCGCCCGGTCCCGCCGACCAGCCGCGACCTCATCAGTTCCGCTGCGAAGGATCCCGGCGACGCCGTGGCACGGCTGCAAACGCCGGGCGACCCGCTCGGCGGCGTGGCCGTGCGCATCCGCGGCGGCGATGCGCCTTTGGGCTGGCTCTCGGTATTTCCGAAACTCGTATCGGCCGAGGGACGGCTCGCGGCGTTGCGCCTGACCGCAGCAGCGATCGCCGTCGAACTCTCGCGCGACGCGGGCGGCGGCAAGAACCGGCGTAAGTCGTTCTGGGATCGCTTGATCTCCCGCGCGTACGACGATCCGATCGAAGCCAAAGACGACGCGACCGCTCGGGGCATCTCGCTTGCCGCAAGCTACGTCGCGGTCGCAATCGAAGCGGAAGGTTTAGAGGAAGCCGTCGCGGCGACGAAGATGGGCGATCTGCGGCGCATCTGCTTGGAGACGCTGCGCTCGGGCTCGGGCGATATCGTCGTCCTGGAACGCGGGGGCGGCTTCGTCTTTTTATGTCCGGCGCCGCTGGAAGTCGATGCCGCCAACGCCCGGACGGCGGCAACGCTCATATCGCGTGCCGCCACGAAGGCGCACTTCGGGGCGAAAATCGTCGGCGGTGTGGGCCGCGCGGCCGAAGCGATCGCCACGTATCGCACGGTCGACGAAGCGCGCGAATCGATGTTCATCGCCCGCCGCCTCTTCGGCGGTTCGCGCATCATGCCGTACGACGACCTCGGCGTCTACCCGTTGATCCTGCGCGGCGGGGCCACCCAAGGGGAACTCCGCACATTTTCCGATCGCATTCTCGCGCCGCTGCGTGCGTACGACGAGAAACACCAAACGGAATTGATCCGAACCTTGCGGCTCTATTTCGACGTCGGACAGAACGTAAAGACGGCCGCCGCCGAACTCTCCGTGCACCGGCATACCGTCTTCTATCGCCTGCGCCAGATCGCGGAGATCAGCGGGCACGATCTAGATTCCGCCCACGACCAACTCACTCTGCGTACTGCGATGGCGATCGATGCACTCAACTCATCCGAACGGTAAATCCCTAAAGCGCGACGTGCTCAAAATAGCGAAAGAGCGCGCGGTGCGCTTCGTGCGCCTCTCGTTCGTCGACATTCTGGGCATCAGCAAGAACGTCACGATTCCCATCGGCGAACTCGAGCGTGCGATCGAAGGCAAGGTGACCTTCGACGGCGGTTCGATCGACGGCTTCGTGCGCGGTGAGGAAGCCGACATGATGCTGCTGCCTGACCTCTCCACCTTCGCCGTCTATCCGTGGACGGCCAACGGGCATACCGAGGCGCGGCTGATTTGCGATATCGCGACGCCCGATGGTGAAGCGTTCGAAGGCTGTCCCCGTACGACGCTGCGCCGCGCGGTGGAAGACGCGCGCGACGTCGTCAGCGGCGTGCAGAGCGGGCTCGAGGTCGAGTTTTATCTTTTCGACGTCGATGCTGAAAACCAACCGACCACGCGGTCGAACGACGTCGGTTCGTATTTCGATATCAACGAAAGCGATCGCGGCGAAACCGCGCGGTTGGAGATCGTGCTGGCTTTGGAGGCGATGGGCTTCGGCGTGAGTAGCGCCCATCACGAGCACGGCGCGGGCCAGCACGAGATCGATCTCAAGGAAACGGGACCGCTCGCCGCAGCCGACGCGCTGATCACGATTCGTACGGTGGCCAAGCACATCGCGGCGCGCCACAGCTTACACGCCACCTTCATGCCCAAGCCGACGGAAACGCTCGCGGGAAGCGGCGTCCACGTCTACTTCTCGCTCCTGGAGAATGCCGAAGCCCCGCTGCCGCCGGGAGAACTCGGCGAGGAAACGCTGTTCGCAATCGGCGGCCTCCTGCAGCACGCGCCCGCCTTTACCGCGATCTGTAATCCGACGGTCAATTCGTACAAGCGGCTCGTCGCCGCGTGGGATGCGCCGATCTACACGGTTTGGTCGCACCGCAGCGCGAACGCGCTCGTTCGCGTGCCTTCGCCCGAAGATGGCCGCTCGCGCATCGAAGTTCGCAGCGCCGACCCGTCGTGCAATCCGTATCTCGCGATGACGGTGCTGCTCGCAAGCGCCGCGCACGGCGTGCGCACGCACGTGCTTCCAGGGGATCCGCTGACGGGATCTACCTACGATCTCAACGAGCGCGAACGCGACCGCCGACGCATCCGCACGCTACCGAAATCTCTACGCCAAGCGCTGATCGAACTCGATAACGACGTCGTTATCCGGGGAGCCCTCGGCGATCACATCTATCACGCGTTCCGCGACGCGAAGACCGCGGAATACGAACGCTACCGCCGCGCCGTGCATCCGTGGGAGCGCGAAGCATACCTTCGAGTGTATTAGTCGCCGCTCCGCCGGTCGACGACGCGCTGTGCCTTGCCCTGCGATGCTTCGAGCGAGCCGGGAGCTACAAGCTCGATGGCGACCGTCAAGCCGACGTGCGTCTTGATGCGCTCGCGTAGCAGCGCGGCACAATCGGCTTCATCTCCGTCGCTCGAGGCACGAGCCACGACGACCGTCATCGCGTCGAGGCGTCCTTCGCGCTCGATGCGGATGCGATAATCTGGAGCCAAGCGCGGGTCGCGCAGCACCAGCTCTTCGATCTGCGTCGGAAAGACGTTCACACCGCGCACGATCAGCATGTCGTCGCTGCGACCCGCGATGCGATCGATACGGCGCATGGAACGCGCGGTGCCCGGTAAGAGGCGCGTCAGATCGCGCGTGCGATACCGGATGGCCGGCTGCGCTTCTTTCGTCAGCGTCGTCAGCACGAGTTCGCCCCAGTCGCCGTCCGGCAAGACGTCGCCAGAATCCGGATGGACGATCTCGGGATAGAAGTGATCTTCCCAAAGGACCGGTCCGTCTTTGGTTTCGACGCATTCGCTCGCGACGCCGGGACCCATGATCTCGGAGAGTCCGTAGGTATCGACCGCGTCGATCTTCGCGCGCGTTTCGATATGCAGCCGCATTTCGGCGGTCCATGGCTCGGCGCCGAAGATGCCGACCCGCAAGCCGCACGAGCGGGGGTCGATACCTTGGCGGTCCATCTCGTCGAGAATCGCCAGCATGTAGCTCGGCGTTACCATGATGACGCCCGGCCGGAAGTCGCACAGCAACTGGACTTGTTTCGCGGTCTGGCCGCCGGACATCGGCACGACGGTGCAGCCGAGCCGCTCCGCACCGTAGTGCGCGCCGAGCCCACCCGTAAAGAGGCCGTACCCGTACGCGACGTGTACGATGTCGCCCGGCCGCCCGCCGGCCGCCGCGATCGACCGCGCGACGAGGTCGGACCATACATCGAGGTCGGCGCGGGTGTACCCGACGACCGTCGGTTTACCCGTCGTTCCGCTCGAGGCGTGGAGCCGCGCGAGCCGTTCGCGCGGAACCGCGAAGAGCCCAAACGGATAGTTGTTCCGAAAATCGGCCTTCTGCAGAAACGGAAAGCGTGCGAGGTCGGCGAGGGCGCGCAGATCGTCCGGCCGGACGCCGCGCGCGTCGAAGGCGGCGCGATAGTGCGGCACGTTCGCATAGGCGTGCTCGAGCGACCAGCGCAGCCGTTCGAGTTGCAGCGCCGCGATCTCCGCCCGGCTGGCCCGTTCGATCGGAGGGGTGGTCACGGACGTTCCAGCAGCACGGCGATGCCTTGCCCGACGCCGATGCACATCGTGCACACGGCGCGGCGGGCAGCGCGCACGCCGAGATCGAGCGATGCCGTCAGCGCGAGTCGCGCGCCGCTCATGCCCAGCGGATGTCCGAGCGCGATCGCGCCGCCGTTGGGATTGACGTGTTCGGCGTCGTCGGGCAGCCCGAGTTCGCGCAGCACGGCGAGCGATTGCGCGGCGAACGCTTCGTTGAGTTCGAAAAGCTCGATGTCGGCCAAGCGGAGCCCGGCGCGCTGCAGGAGCGCGCGCGTCGCCGGAATCGGACCGATGCCCATCACGCGCGGCGCGACGCCCGCGGTGACGGCGGCGACGACGCGCGCCCGCGGCACGAGTCCGTAACGCTCGACCGCGCGAGCGGATGCGACGATGAGGGCGGCGGCGCCATCGTTAATGGCTGAAGCATTGCCGGCGGTCACGCTGCCGCCGGCGCGGAACGGCGCCTCGAGAGCGGCCAGCTTTTCCAGCGTCGTGTCGGCGCGCGGCTGCTCGTCGGCGGCGACGCGCGTAACGGCACCTTTGCGCGCCGGAACGTCGACCGCTACGATTTCTTGCGCGAGCCGGCCGCTCGCCATCGCCGCGACGGCGCGTCGCTGGGAGCGTAGCGCGAATGCATCTTGATCGGCGCGCGAGATGGCGAATTCGACCGCGACGTTCTCCGCGGTCTCGGGCATGCTATCGATGCCGTACGCACGCTGCAGCATTGGGTTGACGAAGCGCCAGCCGATCGTCGTATCGTAGACCGCGTTCTCACGTCCGAAGGCGCCCGTGGCTTTGGGCATGACGAACGGCGCGCGCGTCATACTCTCCACACCGCCCGCAATACAGAGATCGGCGTCGCCCGCGCGAATCGCGCGTGCGGCGAACGCGACGGCATCTAAGCCCGAGCCGCACAAACGGTTCACGGTCGCGGCGGGCGTCCGTTCGGGCAAACCCGCCAGGAGCACCGCCATCCGGCCGACGTTTCGATTGTCTTCGCCGGCCTGATTCGCACAGCCGAAGAAAACGTCGTCGACGGCAGTCCAATCGACGCCGGAATTGCGCGCGACGAGCGCGCGCACGACGTGTGCGGCGAGATCGTCGGGACGCACGCTCGCGAACGCACCGCCATAGCGGCCGATCGGCGTGCGTACGCCGTCGCAGAGATAGGCTTGCGGCGTCATGCCCCGTTCATGCGTGCGCGGCGCGATCGACGTCGATCCGCACGACGTCCGTCGCGGGAACGCTCTGACACATGAGGATGAATCCGCGCCGCACCTCGTAATCTTCGAGCGCGAAATTGCGGTTCATGTCGACTTCACCGGCCAGGAGTACGGCGCGGCACGTCGCACAGACGCCGCTCTTGCACGAAAACGGCAAGTCGATACCGGCGCGCAAGCCCGCTTCGAGAACGGTCTCGGCATTGCGGGCGATCGAAAACGTGCGCTCGCGGCCATCGAGGGTTACCGTCGCGGCAATGTCGCCGGGAGCGGCGGGGCGCGCGGAAACTGGCCGCGGCGTACGCGCGCCGGAAGCGGGAAACAGCTCGACCTTCACGGCGGGCGATGGGAGCCCGCGTGCCACGAGCGCTTCCCGAACGGCGAGCGACATCGCTTCGGGGCCGCACACGAACGCCGCATCGACGGTCGCGAGATCGATCCACGCATCGAAGAGGGCGTCGCACTTGTCACGGTCGATGCGGCCGCCGAACAGTTCGATCTCCGCGGACTCGCGGCTCATCACGAAGACGAGCGACAACCGATCCAGATAGCGATCTTTGAGATCTAGAAGCTCGTCCCGAAACATGACGGTCGACGTCGCACGGTTGCCGTACACGAGCGTGAAGCGGCTCTGCGGCTCCGTCCCCAGCGTCGTACCGACGATCGAGAGGAGCGGCGTGATGCCGCTGCCCGCCGCAAAGCCGAGGTAGTGCCGCCGCTGCGCCGGATCGAGCGGCGTGAAGAAGCGTCCCTCGGGCGGCGCGACGTCCACCGTGGCGCCCGCCACGAGCGCCCGATGTGCCCACGTCGAGAAGCGGCCGTCCTCGGCGCGCTTGATCCCGACACGTAACGCCCCGCTGGCGACCGCGGAGCAGATCGAATACGAACGCCGGATCTCCGCCCCGTCGACGTCGGCGCGCAGCGTTACGTATTGGCCCTGCGTGAAGCGGAACCGTTCGCGCAGCGCCGCCGGCACGTCGAAGGTGACGGCAACGGCCTCGCGCGTTTGCGGCACGACGGCCGCCACGCGTAAAGGGAAAAATCGTTCGCTCATGCGTGAACTCAGGCTCAGTGACATTTGAAGTAATCGAACGGCTCGGCGCAAGCGTTACAGCGGTTCAGCGACTTACACGGCGTCGAGCCGAACTCGCTGATGAGCGACGTGTCGACGGAGGCGCAGCGCGGACACGCGACCGGCGCGCGCGGAGTGCCGCGCGCGCCGAGCGACGCACGGTCCAAAGCGGCGCCGACGGGCGGCGCGATACCGTAGGCGCGCAGCTTCTCGCGACCCGCTGCTGAGAGCCAATCCGTCGTCCAGGGCGGATCGAGCTGGGTACGCAGACGCACGTCGGCGATGCCGCGCGCGTGCAGCGCACGTTGGATATCGCGCGCGATGACCGCCGTCGCGGGACATCCCGAATAGGTCGGCGTGACCGTCACCTCGAGCGCCGCGCCGCCGGCCGCGTAGCGCCAGGCGACGTCGCGCACGATGCCGAGGTCGACCACGGAGACGACCGGCACTTCGGGATCGGGGACGTCGCCGAGCCAGCGCCAGACGTCGTCGAGCGAGCACGCCGCGGTCGCGGGCTGCGTCACCAGCGCTCTCCCGCGACGCTGCGCCGGACGGACTGCATCTCGGCCAGCAGATACGTGAGGTGCTCGGAATGCGTGCCGCGTTTGCCGCCCTGCTGCATCCAGCACTCGCGCGGCACGGAGAGCGTCGCGTCGGCGAACACGTCGGCGACGTCCTGTGACCAACGGCCGCGCAACGTTCCGGGCTCGAAACCGACGCCGGCCGACGTCATTTCGAAATCGACCGCATCGGCCGCGAAGAGTTCGCCCGTATACGGCCACAACGCATCGACGGCGGCTTGCATGCGCGCGTGACTGACGTCCGTGCCGTCGCCCAAACGCACCACCCAATCGGCGCTGCGCCGGAGATGATACGTCGCTTCTTTGTGCGCTTTGCGCGCGATGCCGGCGACGCGGGAATCCGCCGACCCGCCCAGCCGTTCGAGTGCGAGCACGTGCCAGGCATCGAAAAGAAACTGCCGCGCGAGCGTGTCGGCGAAATTGCCGTTGCGCTGCTCGACGAGCAGCACGTTGCGAAACTCGTGTCCGTCGCGGGCATAGGCGAGATCGTCGGCGTCGCGGCCGCGGCCTTCGCACTCACCGGCATAGGCGAGCCACGTTCGCGCTTGCCCGATGAGATCGAGGGCGACGTTGGCGAGCGCGAGATCTTCCTCGACGACCGGCGCGTGGCCGGTCCAAGCTGCGAGCCGCTGACCGAGCACGAGCGCGTTATCCCCGAAGCGCAAGAGATACTCGACGCGCGCATCGAGCACCGCATACGCGCTCACAAGTGCTCGACGCCGTCGGGCACCGCGAAGAAGGTCGGATGGCGGTACGCTTTATCGGCGGCCGGCTCGAAGAAGCTGCCGCGCTCTTCGGGGACGCTGGCGACGATGTCCGCCGCGCGCACGACCCAAACGCTCGTGCCTTCGCTGCGGCGCGTGTAGACGTCGCGCGCGTTCTGCAGCGCCATGCCGGCGTCGGCGGCGTGCAGGCTGCCGACGTGCTTGTGCGCGAGCCCGCGGTCGCTGCGAATGAAAATTTCCCAGAGCGGCCATTCGCGCCGCTCCTGGGCGACGCTCATACCGCGTCGCCGTCGCGGCGCGCGCGCTTCTGCGCGTGCGCGAGTGCCGCTTCGCGGACCCATGCGCCGTCTTCCCACGCGTCCACCCGCGCGCGTAAGCGCTCGCGATTGCACGGTCCCTCGCCCCGCACGACCCGGTAGAACTCGTCCCAATCGATCGGACCCGGATCGTAGTGGCCGCGCGCCTCGTTCCAGCAAAGCGCGGGATCGGGCACGATCAGCCCGAGCGCTTGCGCTTGCGGGACCGTCTGATCGATGAAGCGCTGCCGCAGTTCGTCGTTGCTGAAGAGCTTGATCTTCCAGCGCATCGACTGCTCGCTATTGGGCGACGCACTATCGGGCGGTCCGAACATCATGACCGCGGGCCACCACCAGCGATCGAGCGCGTCTTGCGCCATCGCACGCTGCCCGGCCGTGCCCGCGCACAACGTCGCGATGACGTCGAAGCCTTGCCGCTGGTGAAAACTCTCTTCTTTGCAGACGCGCACCATCGCGCGCGCGTAGGGGCCGTACGAGCAGCGCGTGAGCGGGATCTGGTTGATGATCGCCGCACCGTCGACGAGCCAACCGATCGCGCCGACGTCGGCCCAGGCGAGCGTGGGATAGTTGAAGATGCTCGAATACTTCGCCCGGCCCGCATGCAACGCGTCGACCATTTCGTCGCGCGAGGTTCCGAGCGTTTCGGCCGCACTATAGAGGTAGAGCCCGTGACCGGCCTCGTCTTGCACTTTTGCGAGCAAGATCAGTTTGCGTTCGAGCGACGGCGCGCGCGTGATCCAGTTTGCCTCGGGAAGCATGCCGACGATTTCGGAATGGGCGTGCTGCGAGATCTGGCGCACGAGCGTCTTACGGTACGCGTCGGGCATCCAGTCATTGGGCTCGACGGTCACACCGCGATCCAACTTTTCGTCGAAGCGGCGCTGTTGCTCGCTTTCGCCTGCCGCCGCATCGACGTCGACCATCTGCGTGTACATCGTGTCTCCTTACGTTTTTGTCGTCGCCAACGCGACGCGCGTGGCGTTGAGCGTGAGCAGTTCGTATGCCGCGACCGTCTCGCCATGCTGATTGCTGACCGCGACGTCCCAGCGCACTTCGCCGTACTCGGGCTTACGGGGCGTCTTCGCCTTGACGGTCAGGCGCACGGCGATCGTATCGCCGGGCTCGACGGGCTTCGTAAAGCGCAGGTTATCGAGGCCGTAGTTCGCGAGCACGGGCCCCGGCGACGGCTCGACGAAGAGGCCGGCCGCAAACGACAGGATCAGATACCCGTGTGCGATGCGCCCGGGAAACAATGGATTCGCGCGGGCCGCCGCATCGTCCATGTGCGCGTAAAACGTGTCGCCCGTAAAGGCCGCGAAGTGCTCGATGTCGGCCAGCTCGATCGTGCGCCGCGGCGTATGAATCGTCTCGCCGACCGCGAGTTCCTCAAACGTGCGCCGGAACGGATGCGCGTCCGCCGCGACCTCCGGTGCGCCGGGTTGCCACTCGCGCGTGAGCGCGGCCAGCCGCGCCGGCGACCCTTGGACGGCGGAACGCTGCATGTACGCAAAGACGCCGCGCAAGCCGCCGAGCTCCTCGCCGCCGCCCGCGCGCCCGGGGCCGCCATGCACGAGTCCCGGCAGCGGCGCGCCGTGCCCGGTGGACTCGCGCGCACAGTCGCGATCGATCGCGACGATGCGGCCGTGATACGCGCCGAGCCCGGCGATCAATTCATTTGCGGCTCGCGCGTCGTACGTGTAGACGGAGGCGACCAGACTTCCGCCGCCGCGCGCCGCGAGCTCGATCGCGTCGTCGATGCCATCGTAGGCGAGCAGCGTCGCGACCGGCCCGAACGCTTCGACATCGTGGATTCGCGTGGCGGCCCCGGGCCGCTCGCACCCGAGCAACAGCGGTGAGAAGAACGCACCGCGCTCGGCATGGGCGCCGCGCGCGACGACGCGATGCGGATCGCCGAGCAGCGTCTCCGTCTCGGGCTGCAACAGCGCGACGGCCGCGCGCACGGCGTCGCGTTGCGAGCGGCTCGCCAGGGGGCCCATGCCGACGTCCTCCCGGCGTGGATCGCCCACCACGACGTCGCGCAAACGCACCTGCAGAGCTTCGACGACTGCCTCGTACGTTGCGCGGGGTACGATCGCGCGACGGATTGCCGTACACTTTTGGCCGGCTTTGCTCGTCATTTCGCGCAAAACTTCGGTAATGAATAAATCGAACTCCGGGCTGCCGGGCGCGGCATCCGGCCCGAGAATCGCGGCGTTGAGCGAATCTCGTTCGGCGATGAAGCGGACGGCGTTTCGCGAGACGCTCGGATGATCGCGCAGCAGCAGCGACGTTTCGAACGAACCCGTAAACGAGACGACGTCCTGGCCGCCCAAATGATCGAGCAGGTCGCCCGTGCCGCCGACGATGAGTTGGACGGCGCCCGGGGGCAGGATCTCGGAGTCGACGATGAGGCGGAACAGCGCCTGCGCGAGATACGCGGTTGCCGTCGCCGGCTTTACGATCGCCGGAACGCCGGCAAGCAGTGCCGGCGCGAGCTTTTCGAGCATCCCCCAACACGGAAAATTGTAGGCGTTGATGTGGACCGCGACACCGCGCCGAGGCGTCAGGATGTGCCGCGCGACGAAGGTGCCGGCCTTCGAGAGCGCTTCTTGCGCACCGTCGAGCGCGAAGAACGCGTCGGGCAGTTCGCGGCGGCCCCGCGCGGCGTAGGCGAACAGCGTGCCGATGCCGCCGTCGATATCGATGAGGTGATCGCGCCGCGTCGCGCCGGTGTCGAACGAGCGCTCGTAGAGCGGTTCCCGCCGAGCGTTGAGATAGAGCGCTAGCGCCTTGAGCCGCGCGGCCCGCTCGTGGAACGTCAACGCGCGCAGATTCGCGCCCCCGGCGCGGCGTGCGAACCGGACCATCGCACCGAAGTCCAAACCGACGCTCGACGCGAAGCCGAGCGTGCGACCGTCGACCGCGCTCGTCAGCGCGACGGGTTCGCCGCCGCCCGCGATCCAGCGCTTCTCGGCATAACTTCGAACAATCGGAATCACGAAGGCAGCTCGTTCCCTACCAAACGATCAGTTATTGAAGTCTACTGCGCTAAGCCGTGCGGGTCAAGCATCTTCGACGGCGACGCCGCCACGGCAGCCCGCACGTCACCGTCACAACGTCCGTCCGCAACGACGGATCCGCTAACGACGGCGACTCGCGGCGAGGTGTGAGAACCCAAAGATAGCTGCGAGACTCTTGAGCTCCAGAATAGTGGTCGCAAGGCACGCCTCACCGGTGAGGCCGCCGCCGCCTCGCACCACCGGGCCATGCACAGGGGCTAGCGTGTGCTTATACCAGCTTAACTGGTGCGCAGACGTTGCTTTAGCCGGCACAAAATTACGGAGTCGTAGCGTCCGCCGCGTCGCAGAGTAGCTCCCACGCGCGCGCGACGTCGGCTTCGGTCGTGCGTTCGTTCCCGATCGCCAGACGAATCGCGAGGCGTCCGTCGAGTTTGGTCGTGGACAGAAACGCTTCGCCCGTCGCATTGACGCACTCGACGATGCGCGCGTTGCGCGCGTCGCTATCGGCGTCGCCGGGCGCGACGTCCGCAACGTAACGAAAACATACGACCGAAAGCGGGTGCGGCGCGACGACGCGCCACCGCTCGTCCGCGCGCACCCAGCCGGCGAAGGTCTGCGCGAAGGCGATATGAGCGCGTAAGCGCTCCTGCATCCCGCGCACGCCCAAGTGCCGCATCGCGAACCACAGCTTGAGCGCGCGGAACCGGCGCCCGAGCTGCAGACCGTAATCCATATAATTGCGCACGCCCGTTTCGGACGTCGCGAGATAGTCCGCAACTAAACTAAATGCCCGGCGCAACACGTCGGGATCGCGCACGTAGAGCACCGACAGATCGATCGGCACGAAGAGCCATTTGTGCGGGTTGACGACGACGCTATCCGCCCGATCGCAGCCCGCCAGCAGATACGCGAATTCCGGCAAGATCGCGGCCGGCCCGGCATAGGCGGCATCGACATGCAACCAGGTTGCGTAACGCTTCGCGATCGTCGCAATCTCCGGCACGGGATCCGATGACGTCGTCGAGGTCGTACCGACGGTCGCCGCGATGCAGAGCGGGCGCATGCCGCGCGCGACATCTTCGTGCAGCAAGGTGGCCAGCGCGTCCGGGCGCATCGCGTACGCCGCATCGGCGGGCACGCGCACGACATTCTCGCGTCCGATTCCGAGCGCGATCGCGGCCTTCTCGATGTGTGAGTGCGTGTGCTCCGTGAGATAGACGCGCAGCACCGGCAGGTCGGTGCGGCCCGCCATCCCCCGTTCGCGAATGCCGAGATCGAGCGCTTCCCGCGCGGCGCAGAGCGCCGTGAATCCGCTCATCGACGCCGTATCGTAGACGATGCCGTGCAGACCCGCGTCCAGACCGAGTAGCTCGCGCAACCACACGAGCACGACTTCCTCGAGCTCCGTCGCCGCGGGGGACGTGCGCCACAGCATCGCGTTAACGTCGAGGGCCGCCGTCAGGGCCTCCGCGATCACCGCGACGGGCGTCGCGCTGATGGAGAAATAGGCGAAGAAGCGCGGGTGATTCCAATGCGTGATCCCGGGCAGCACGAGCCGCTCGAAGTCGTCGAAGATCGCATCGAAGCTTTCCGGCTCGACCGGCGCGCGGCCGGGAAGCGCACGCGTAAGATCCCCGGGCCGGCTGCGTGAGAGAACCGGATACCCGCTCGGATCGGCATAATAGCGGTCGATCCAGCGCGCAGCGCGGTCGAAGGCGGTTACGAGATCGGACAAATGCTAACGATCTCGTCGATATAGATCGTCGCACCTGGTTGGCCGTCGCGCGCGAGGAAAACCGAGATCGAGCGGTCGGAAAGCAACTCGGTCCGCAGAATACCGACGTGCTCCGATGCGTCGTCGAGCCGGACGCACACCGGCATTTCCGCAAACGACCGCAACTCGGCGATGCCCAATGGATGCTCCGTGGTACGCCGCATGTACCGGCTGAGACGACGATCCGTGTGCCGAGGTTCCGAGAAGAGTCGCAACCGGCGGAAGTCGCAGACGAAACCGAGAAAGCAGCGCTATGAAGTATCGCACGTATCCAAAAACCGACATCACGGTCAGCGAGGTCGGCTTCGGCCTTTGGACGACGGCGACGGGCTGGTGGGGCGAGATGACGGACGATGGCGCCGTCGCATTGCTCCACGAAGCGCGCGACCTCGGCGTCACGCTCTTCGACGCGGCCGATACCTACGGGAACGGGCGCAGCGAAGAACAGCTCGCGCGCGCGTTCGGAACGCGCCGCGGCGACACGGTTTACTCGACGAAATTCGGTTACGACTTCTACACGTACGCGGGCGAACGCAGGGGTCAGCAAGAGATCCCGCACGATTTTTCACCGGCTTTCGTCCGCTATGCCCTGGAGCAGTCGCTTCGCCGGCTGCAGACCGACGTGATCGATATCTATTCGATCCATAACGCGCATCTGAGCGAACTCGAGAACGACGAACTTTTCGCGCTACTCGAAGCGTTCGTCGCCGAAGGAAAAATTCGCAGCTACGGCGTCGCGCTCGGGCCGGCGATCGGCTGGCTCGCGGAAGGGTGCGAGGCCGCGCGCCGTCGCAACGTCACGAGCGTCCAGATGATCTGGAATATGTTCGAACAATTTCCTGGCAACGAGATGCTGCGCGCCGCCGAGACGGCGCACGCCGACACCGGCTATCAGATTCGCGTGCCGCATTCCAGCGGCATGCTCGAGGGGCGCTACACCGCCGAGACGACGTTCCCGCCGGGGGACCATCGCATCCACCGGCCGCGCTCGTGGCTGCTCGCGGGCGTGCAGAAAGTCGAGACGCTGCGCTTCCTCGAAAACGAGCACCGGACGCTCGGCCAAGCGTCGATTCAGTGGCTCTTGGCCGAACCGCGCACGATGACGGTGCTCCCAAATATTTACGATCGCGAGCAATTGCACGAATTCGCCACGGCGCCCGATACGGCGCGTTTGACGGCTGACGAGCTGGCGCGCATTGCGGAGCTGGCGAACACGAATTTCGGCGTCGAGGAACCCGCCATGAAGTACAAAGGGACCATGTCCTACGAAGCTGCGGGCGCGCGGCCCGTCAGCGTGTAGCCGGTGCCCTCACCCGTACGCATCCTCACCGCCGACGCCCCCGCGCCGATCGGTCCGTACAATCAGGCGATCCGCGCCGGCGGCTTCGTTTTCTGCAGCGGTCAGATACCGCTCGATGTCGCGACGGGAGAACTCGTGCCGGGCGATATCGCAGCGCAGACACGCCAGGTCCTCGCGAACGTCGCAGCCGTGCTCGCGGCTGCCGGCGCGACGTTCGCCGACGTCGTCAAAACGACGATCTTTCTCGTCGATATGAACGATTTTGCCGCGGTGAACGCCGTATACGGCGAAGCCTTCGGTGGCGTCGCGCCGGCGCGCTCCACCGTCGCCGTCGCCGGACTCCCGAAAAACGCGCGGGTCGAGATCGAGGTTGTCGCGCTCTCGGCTAGTTGAAGGCGCGTAGATCCCGCGACGCGGCACGTGCGACGTCGGGTTCGTCGCTTGCGACGGCGCGGCGATATTCGCGTAGCGCAAGTTCGCGTTTTCCTTGCTGGCGATACGTGACGCCCAGTAGATAATGCAGCCGGCCGTCCGCCGGCGCGACGCTGAGACCTTTGAGAAACGCCGCTTCGGCGAGTGCGAACAAGTGGTGCGCGTCGTAATCGAAGCCCAGATCGACGTAGGCGTCGCGCGAGAGCGGGTCGACCGCGATCGCATGGAGGTAATCGGCGACGGCGAGTTGCCAGTGGCCGGCGACGTCTTCGAGAAAACCGATATCGACCAGCGCCTCGGCGCCGTCGGGCCGGACCCGCGTCGCGCGATCCAACGTCTCGCGCGCGACGGCGTAGCGCTCCTGTGCGATATAGGCGTCGCCGAGATTGACCAGGGCCGCGTAATTGTCGTGCTCGCTCGCAAGGCAACGCTCGAACGCCCCGATCGCTTCCCCGACACGCTCGAGATCGAGGTACGCACTGCCGAGTTCCGCGAGCGTCGGGCACGCCCGCGGTGCCAGTGCGAGCGCGCGTTCGAGGTAGGTTACGGCGAGGGCCGGCCGGTGCTCGGCGCGATACACCGCCCCGAGCGCGTACTGCGCGGCGGCGCTCGTCGGCATATCGTCGGCTGCGCGCCGGAACGGCACTTCGAAAGCATCGAGATCGCGCAAACGTCGATGCAGATCGACCAGATGCCCGTAGGCCGTGCCGATCGGCAGGCTCAGGCCGAATTCCGCGATCGCCTCCGGCACGCGGTCTTGGGCGGCGTAGATGCCGCCGAGGCGATTGTGGGTTTCCCGGTCCCGCGGTGCGGCCCGCAAGATCGCCCGGTACGCGCGCTCGGCGGCAGCGGCGTCGCCCTGGCGAAAATACAGGTCGCCGAGATAGCGAGCCGGGTCGAGTTCGCTCGGATGGGCCGCCACGTATGAGGCGAGGCCGCGAGCCGCGCCGGGCAGGTCTCCGCCGGCGACGATTTTGCGAGCGCGATCGACCGCGCCCGCGGCATCCGACGCGAAGGCGCTCCCGGCTATCGCGTCGCCTGCGCCCGCGTGGCTCACCTGCGCCATCGCCGTCGTCGCGAGCGACGCACTTGCGACGGCGCTTACCAGGGCGGCTCGCAAAACGAACGGCACCGGACGCATCGTTCCCGTAATTTCTCCATCGTTTCGTCCGGCCCCGCTGCAACGTTGCGCCCCGCAACCGCCCGCACGCCCTCAGGCTGCCTGCGTAGGCACCCGATGATACAGAGTGATGTATCCTCAGGCCCCCTGCGCCGACGTTCCGGCCTACGTCGCGGTCCACGGCACCACCGTCCGCGCCGGCACACGTGGTGCGTCCCGCCGTTTCGGGGAAGCGTAGGAGATGGGCACCCGCATCGGGCGCCGGATCCTGCGCCTGGTTCTCGTTCCGCTTGCGGGATTGCTGATCGTCCTCGCTGCCGTTGCCGTTCTCGAGACGCAGACGGTATCGACGCAGGCATTAGCGCGCCACTCCGCGGTCGTTATCAACCTCTCGCAACACATCGCGATCGAGCTCGCGCGCGGCGACGCGGCGGTCGCTCGCGACGAGCGCCGCGCGCTCGCAACGACCACGGCGCGCGTTGTCACGCGCGATTTCGCTGAGTTGCGCGAGCTCGTGAGCGATAATCCGCCACAGGTGTTGCGACTGGGACGTTACGAAGACGCAGCGCTCGCGCACGGGCGCCGTCTTGTTGATCCGCTCCTGCAAGCGCGGCTGGCGTCTGCGCAGTACGACTTCGACACGGTCGAAACTCGTTTGCAGCGTGCGCGACGGGCCGCTTTCGACCGGCTGCGCGAAATCGCAGAAACGGCGCTGATCTTCGCCGCGATCGTGGTGGTCGCCACGACCTTGGTGCTCTACCGCTCGCTCTCGGCCAACATCGCCCGTCGCCTCGAAGCACTCAATCGGAACACGCAGCGCTTCGCGGCCGGCGAAACCGTCGGTCCCCCCGATACGGGCGACGACGAACTCGCAGAGGTCGACGCGCGGTTCCGTCACGCCTACGAGCTGCTGGCCGATCGCGAAGCCGCCGCGGCACGTTACCGCATCCTCTATGAGCAGTCGTCGGAAATTATGTATTTCATGGACGGACCCAAGATCGTCGAGGCCAACGACGCGGCGGCGCGCGCGTACGGCTACACCCGTGAAGAACTTTGTGCGCTAACGGTCTTCGATCTGCGCGTTCCCGAACTGCACGACGATCTCAGATCCGTACTAAGAAATCCGAGAGCGATGGCCGAAGGTTACGAGACCGTTCATCGCCGCCGGGATGGATCGCGTTTCACGATCGAGGTCGCGATGCGTCAGGCCCTCATTGGCGGCCGAGAAATCGTCTTCATCGTCGCGCGCAACATCAGCGTCCGCCGCGAGGCCGACGCGCGGCTGCGGGCCGCACTCCTACAGGCAAACGAAGCGTCGCGCCTCAAGTCGGAGTTCGTAGCGACGATGAGTCACGAGATTCGAACACCGATGAACGCGATTTTAGGCATGACCGAATTGTTGTTGGATTCGTCACTCGATCGCGAACAGCACGAATTCATCACGACGGTACGTTCCTCGGGCCAGGCGCTGCTGCGCATCATCGACGACGTGTTGGACTTTTCCAAAATGGAAGCCGGCAAATTCGCCGTCGAAGTGCGCGCTTTCAACGTAACCACGTGTATCGAGTCGGTCGCGCAGCTGCTCGCTCCGCAGGCCCAGCGCAAAGGCCTCGCCTTCACCACGTTCGTTCCGCCGGAGCTTCCGCCATTGGTCCTCGGCGACGAGTTGCGCATCCGCCAAATACTGACCAATCTCGTCGGCAACGCGACGAAATTCACGGCTGAGGGAAGCGTTTCGATCGCCGCTTCGATCCTCGCGCAGACGCCGACGACGGTCGCGATCCGTTTCGAAGTCGTCGATACCGGCATCGGTCTCGAGCCCGATGCCGTCGAGCGCCTCTTCACCGCGTTCGCGCAGGCCGGTGGATCGATTACGCGTCGCTATGGCGGCACGGGACTCGGGCTCACGATCTCCAAGGGGCTCGTCGAGTTGATGGGCGGCACGATCGGCGTTACGAGCGCTCCGCACGCAGGCTCGACCTTTTGGTTCGAGCTCCCGTTTCACGTCGCCGAATATGCGCCGAGCGCCGCGCGGACGCTACAGTACGAGCGCATTCTCGTGGCAGATACGAATACTGCCGCACGTAGCGTCACGGCCCGCTATCTGAGCGCGTGGGGCATCGACGTCGATGAAGCCGGTTCGCGCGATGAGGCTTTGCGGCTCTGCGCGGAGCGAACGGCGCGGGGAGCGCCGTACGGCCTCGCGTTTCTCGATATCGCGATCGCGCCGGAGGCGCTCCTGGCACTCGCAGACGACGTGCGCGGGGCCTCGGGTAAAAAAACGCTTCCCATCGTGCTTACGTCGTCTATCGATACGCTCATCGAGGGGCGTCGCCCCGTCGAAGCCGGGTTCGGCGCTCTGCTCGTCAAGCCGCTGCGACAGTCGGTTCTCTTCGACTGTGTCGCCGATTTTACGCACGCGCGACCGCCGTCGCTACCGTCCGCTCGATTACTGCAGGCCGTAGCGGTACGTAACGACGTGCGAACGCCGTCGCTCGGCCACGTGCTGCTCGTCGAAGACAATCCCGTAAATCAACGCCTCGGCCGCAAACAACTCGAAAAGATTGGCTTCACCGTCACGTCTGCCGACGACGGCCGCGCGGCGATCGAGGCGGTCCGGCACGAGAACTTCGACGTCGTCTTCATGGACTTGCAAATGCCCGATATGGACGGCCTAACGGCAACGCGCGCGATTCGGCGCAGCGAACTCGTCACGGGCCTGCACGTCCCGATCGTGGCGCTTACGGCCGATGCGCGGGCACAAGACCGCATGGAATGTCTCGCAAGCGGCATGGACGATTACCTCTCTAAACCCGTGAGCCTGAACGACTTGCGGACCGCACTCGCGCGCTGGGTAAAGGCGCCGGCCTAGGAGCGCTACGCCGGACGCGTCATGTCCTTCGGCACGACGAACCGATCGAAATCGTCGGGCGTGACGTAACCGAGGCCGACTGCCGCATCCTTGAGCGTCGACTTATCCTTGTGCGCTTTCTTCGCGATCTCGGCGGCTTTGTCGTAACCGATTTTCGGGGAGAGCGCGGTGACGGTCATGAGCGACTGGGCGAGATAGGTCGCGATGATCTCTTCGTTGGCGGCAAGACCTTCGATGCAATGGACGCGGAACATCGTGCACGCGTCGCGCAACAGCGTCGTCGAGTGCAGAAAATTGTAGATCATCACCGGATTGAAGACGTTGAGTTCGAAGTTGCCCTGCGACGCGCCGAAGCCGATCGCGGCATCGTTTCCGAACACCTGCACGACGACCATCGTCACGGCTTCGCACTGCGTCGGATTCACTTTGCCCGGCATGATGGAGCTGCCCGGTTCGTTTTCCGGCAGACTCAACTCGCCGATGCCGGCGCGCGGGCCCGAACCGAGCCAACGGACGTCGTTTGCAATCTTCATGAGCGCCGCACCGAGTTGTTTGAGCGCACCCGATGCGAACACGAAATCGTCGTGTGAGGCGAGCGCGGTGAACTTATTGGGATGCGAGCGAAACGGAAGACCCGTGAGTTCCGCAATCTTCTTCGCGGCGCGTTCCGCAAATTCGGGATGGGCGTTGAGGCCCGTACCGACCGCCGTTCCGCCGATCGCGAGATCGTAGATGTGATCGGCCGCTTCGCGGATCGCGACCATCGCGCGATCGAGCTGCGTGACGTACCCGGAAAACTCTTGCCCGAGCGTTAGCGGCGTCGCATCCTGAAGATGGGTGCGGCCCACCTTCACGATGCCGGCCCACTGTTTGGCCTTCGCATCGAGCGCGTCGCGGAGCTTCTGCAGGGCGGGCAACATGTCGACGACGGCTTCGGCTGCGGCCATGTGCATTGCGGTCGGAAACGTGTCGTTCGACGATTGCGACATGTTGACGTGGTCGTTCGGGTGAACGGGCTTTTTCGAGCCCATCTCGCCGCCGGCGAGCTCGATCGCACGGTTGGAGAGCACTTCGTTGACGTTCATATTCGTCTGCGTGCCGGAACCCGTCTGCCAGACCCTCAGCGGAAAATGCGCGTCGAGTTTTCCGGCGACGACTTCGTCTGCGGCTTTGACGATGAAATCGGTCTTCTCTCGATCGAGCTTGCCGAGATCGTTATTGACCAACGCGCAGGCCTTTTTGAGCGTTGCCATCGCCTTGATGACTTGACGCGGCATGACGTCGCGCGGCGTGGCACCATCGCCGATATCGAAATTGACGAGCGACCGAGCGGCCTGCGCACCGTAGTAACGGTCGGCGGGCACCCGGACGGCACCCATGGAGTCGGTTTCGGTCCGCAGCGCGGTCCCGTTGTAAGTCGTCGACATGCCCCATGCGGTTCGCTTCCTACGTCACGAAATCTGCCTCGATAAAGGTCGCAGACGCAAGGTTTCGCGTATGTCGCGCCATGTTGCTCTTGCTCGCTACCCTCGTCGCGCTGGGCACCGCACCGCCCGTGGTGGCCGTTCCAGCCGACCGCTCGAGGGCCCGGGCCGTCCCGGGGGACCGCGCGACGCCGCGGGCCGCCCCGAAAACCGGCGACGCGGCAGTCGTCGCTCGTGCCCGAGCGTTTTTCAAGCAGCTTCAAGGAAACGCCATCGATCGCACGCTGCTGACGCGAGAGTTTTCCGCAGAACTCAAGCCGGATTTGGCGACGACCATGGCTCGCGGCCTCCTCTCTCTCGGCGAACCGAGCGCATTCACGCCGCGCGGCAAACATGCCGTCGACGGCGTGACGACCTACGATTACGCGGTAACGTTTCCCGCGGGCACGATTGCAATCACGATCGGGATCGACGACACGAGCGATCTCATCGCGCGGTACTACGTGCGCCGGTCGACGAATTCGCCGCAGTAAGCGTGGCGAACGTGACCTATGATCGCTATTCGCAAAGCGAACTCGACGCGCAGTACGACACCTCAAAGCCACTCCCCGACGGAAACGTCGGTGCGTATTTCGAAGCCTTCGATGCTGCGAGCGTTCGCGCACGCGCCATGCTGCGAAGCGAATGCGATCTTCGCTACGGCGTGCACGAGCGCGCGACGTTCGACTTCTTTCCCGCAGCGCGTCCGGGCGCGCCGCTTTTCGTTTGGGTGCACGGCGGCTATTGGCGCCGGCTCTCCAAAAGTTACTTCTCCTACATCGCCGTACCGATCGTCGAGGCCGGCGGGGCGGTCGCGGTACTCAACTATCCGCTCGCGCCGGGACCGTCGCTCGATGAAATCGTCGACTCCGTGGGACGCGGCTATGCGCGGGCACTCGAGCACGCGGCCGAGCGCGGCGTCGACGTGACGCAAACCTTCGTCGGGGGCCACTCCGTCGGCGCACAACTCGCCGCAACGATTCTGGCACGCAATGCCGTGCGCGGCGCCCTCGTCATCAGCGGCCTCTACGATCTCGAACCCATCCGCCGCTCGTACGTCAACGAGTGGATCGCGATGGACGCAGCCTCCGCACGCCGCAACAGTCCGATACACCTATCGCCGCGGGCCAACTCGCCGCTCGTCGCAGCCGTCGGCGGATTGGAGCAAGCCGAGTTTCAACGGCAGCAACATCTCTACGTTGAAGCGTGGCGCGCCTGGGGCGGCGCCGCTCGCGAGATCGCAGCGCCGAACCACGATCACTTTAGCATCGCGCTCGAACTCGCGAACGCGGGGAGTGCCTTGACGCGTGCATTACTTGAGATGATGTCGCTCGGCTAAAATCACGCCGTCCCGGCGACGGGTTTCGCGTACGCGCTTTCGATCAGCGCGGCGAATTTTTGTTCGACGACGCGGCGCTTGATCTTCATCGTGGGCGATAATTCGCCGTCTTCGATCGTGAGATCGCGCGGCAGGAGCGCGATGCGACGCACCGCTTCGAAGCTCGCGAGATCGGCCGATTTTTCGACGACTTCTTTTCGCAGGAAGTCGCGGACGTCGGCGCGCGCGGCGATTGCGGCGGTCGATGTCTCGGGCGCGATGTCGAACTCTCTGCGCACGAGATCCCAATTCGGGACGACGAGCGCGATCGGATGCGGGCGTCCGTCGCCGATGACGAAGCATTGGCCGACGTAGATCGAACGTTTGAGCGCCGCTTCGACGCGGCCGGGCGCGACATACTTCCCGGCCGACGTTTTGATGAGTTCTTTTTTGCGATCGGTAATGAAAAGATATCCATCGCGATCGAGTTCGCCGATATCGCCCGTCATCAACCAGCCGTCGCCCGCAAACGGGCGCTCGTCGGGCAGCTTGTAGTATCCGAGCATGACGCTCGGCCCCTTGACCAATATCTCGCCGTCGGAAGCGATCGCAATCGCGACGCCGGCGAGGGCTTTGCCGACGGAACCGTACCGGATCGCCGCGTAGGGCATACTCGTTACGATGGGCGATGCTTCGGTAAGGCCGTACCCCTCGGCGATCGGCACGCCCATGCCCGCGAAGGTCAAAGCGATATCGCGATGCAGCGGCGCGCTGCCGGACACGAAGAAGTCCAATCGATCAAGGCCGATCGCCGGCTTGATCTTCGCAAGAACGAAGGTCTGCGCGATCGCATATTGCAACCGCAGGAGGCCGCCGGCTTTGCCGGCTTGCATCGCCGACGCGTAGGCGCGACCGACGTTCAGCGCCCACGGAACGAGTCTGGCTTTGAGGCCGCCTTCGGCTTTCGCTTTCCCCACGATCCCAGCCAGCACGCGCTCGAGAATGCGCGGCACCAGCGCCATGACGACCGGCCGCGCCGCTTTTAAATCGCCGAGCAGATGGTCGGGTTGCGTGATGTATAGTTCCGCTCGCGCCTTCGCGTAGATATTGATGAGCGTGTGTTCGTAGATATGGGCGAACGGCAGGACCGAGAGCACCGGCTGCCCCGGCGTCTGCATCCTCGGGGGCATCATCGTGATGCCGGCGTTCGCGTTCGTAACGAGATTACGATGGCTCAACATGACGCCCTTGGGATTGCCCGTGGTACCGGACGTATAGATCAGGACGGCGAGGTCGTCGGGCCGAACGCTCGCAAGCGCCTCGAGGAGCCGTTGCGAATCCTTGTGTAGCGCTGCCGTACCGGCGCGCTCGAAGGCCGCGAGCGAGTCGGGTCCGTCGCCGTCGAAGGTCACGATACGGGGCACGGAGCGACCCGCGCTGCGCAGACGAGCCGCGTCCGCTTCGGTTTCGACGAAGCAGAGCAGCGCACCGGAATCTTTGAAAATGTAATCGATTTGGTCGTCTGCGAGCGTCGCAAAGATCGGCACGACGACACATCCCGCAAAATACGTTCCGAAATCGGCGGCGAGCCAGTCGATGCGATTGTTCGAGACCAGCGCGACGCGCTCGCCGACACCCACACCGGCGTCGGCCAGCGCCGCTCCGATCGCACGCGCGCGTTCCAGCATCCGCGTCGAGGATAACCAGGTCCATTCGGAGCGCCCCAGCCGTTGGGCAAAGGCGCGCTCGCGCGTTGGACCGCCGAGCGCCTCGGCGAGAAATTCCGCTAACGTTTGCATCGGTCTCCTTCGGCGCAATTCCCGACGCTACGGTTCAATAGCAAGATCTCCTATCGTTACGAACATTTCTGAAAGAAGCGACCCCCAGCGGCTCGACGTTGCAAAACCGCTGCCGTGCGCAATGAGCAGTTAGCAGTTAGCAGTTAAGTAGATTTGACGCTTACCGAGGCGGCTTACCGTGCATACAATATACAGGACCACACTCAACTGCCCGGCGTTCGCGCCGTTTGGAGACGTCGTTGCGACCTTCGATCGCTACCGTACTCGGGGCTTTTGCCGTTGCTCTCTCCCTCTGCGCATGTGGCGGGGATAGCACGACGCTGATCGGCGGCCCCGCGCCGAAGGCTCCCGTTACCACGGTGCCCACCGCATCCACCCTCGTGCAGCTCCCGCAACTAATTCCCGGCGCATCCTTTGCCTACGATATCGGCGCCGTCGACCCAGGGGCGCATCGCTATTACCTCGCCGACCGCACGAATAAATCGCTCGACATTCTCAACACGGTCGATAACTCGCTTACGTTCGTCGGCGGATTTACGGGCCAGATGGGAACGAACAACGACGCGTCGGGTCCCGACGGCGTCGTGATCATTCCGAAGACGTCGATCGTCGCCGTCGGCGACGTCAACGTCGTGAAGTTCGTCGATGTGAACGCGCACAGCGTCGTCGCGACGACGGTGACCGGAACCGCTGGCCATCGCACCGACGAAGGCTGCTACGATCCCGACGACAACCTCTTGATGATGGCCAATCCCGGCGACGCAACGCCGTACGTGACGCTCCTCTCCGGCACGACGTATAAGGCACTCTCGGTCTTTGCGTTCGCGGGTTCGAGCGGTTTGGAAGCCTGCATCTACGATCCCGGAACCAAAAACTTCCTGATCAACAACGATGGCAACACCGCAAACCCTCTAGGCGAAATCGACGTCATCACGGCCGCCAGCGCCGTCGCGGGCAAGCCTGCGATTTCGGCGGTCTATCCGCTACCGAACTGTTCGCCCACGGGCATGATTCTCGCGCCGCCGGAAAAGCTGCTCGTGGCGTGCGATCCGCCCCCGGGCACGAAAATCACGTCGCTTGTCTTCAACGCGGCGAACGGACAACTGCTCGCGACGATTCCGCTCGGGGGCGCAGACCAGATCGATTTCGATCCGCTGACCAACCGCTTTTACGAGGCGAGCCGCCACAACACGGCTTCGGGCATCGCCGGCCCGCCTTACACGCCGGTGCTCGGCGTCATCGACGCGAATTCGTTCGCCGTGGTCGGCACGACGCCGACGGGCAGCAACGCGCATTCCGTCGCAGTCGATCCGTCAACGGGACGGATCTACGTCCCCATCCCGCCGACGGCGACTGCGCCGGGCGGCATCCAGATCTTCAACCCGTAGACGCCGCTGCGGAGCCGCCCTGTAGGGCGGCTCCGTAAAAGGTGCCTCGACCATGCGTCGAATACTGTCAGCCCTGTCAATCTAGGGAGATGTCGATGCTTGAGACGCCTGCTCGTACGGAGTCGCTCGTAAGCGCGGAGACGCGTGACGGAATCCGAATCATCACGATTCGTAATCCGCCGGTCAACGCGCTTTCGTTTGCCACCTCTGGAGCGTTGCTCGCAGGGATCGAAGCGACTGAGGCTGACGAAGCCATCCGCGCGGTCGTCATCACCGGATCGGGCGGTTTCTTCAGCGGAGGGGCCGATATCGGTGACTTTCTCAAGCCGCCTCAAGCCGGTTCCAAGAGCGTTCGCGACGTCGTCGCGGCGATCGAGAAAAGCGTCAAAACCTTCGTCGCCGCAATCGACGGTAACGCGCTCGGCGGGGGCCTGGAAACCGCGCTGGCCTGCGATTACCGGATCGCGTCGCCAAGCTCGAAAGTCGGTCTGCCTGAAATTCTGCTCGGGCTCATTCCGGGCGCCGGCGGCACGCAACGGCTGCCGCGCCTGCTCGCGAAGAAGAACCCGCTCAATAACGGGCTCGCCGGCGTGCAAATGGCGCTGGACATGATGCTCAAGGGCGAGATGAAGGCGGCGAAACCCGCCAAAGGCATGGGGATTCTCGATGAAATCGTCGAGAGCGGTTCCGTCGTCGAGCGCGCCGTCGCGCTCGCGCGCGAAAAAGCGGGCACGAAGAACCGCATCAGCGAGCTCGCGTTCGTCGTCCTGCCGCCGCTGACCGCGCTCGCGCACGGCATGGTTCCCGCCGAAGAAAAGGGCGGCTTCGCCGCGCACAAACTCATCGACGCCGTCGAAGCGGCATCCGAGCTCGACTACGCGCACGGCATCGCGCGCGAAGCGCGTTACTTCGACGAACTCGTCGCGGGGCGCCAAGCGCAGTCGGCGATCCATCTGTTTTTCGCGGAACGCGAACTGGGCAAGATTCCGGGCCTCGCGCGAGACGTCGAGCCCAGAGAAGTCAAACGGGCCGCCGTGGTCGGCGCGGGCACGATGGGCACTGGCATCGCGATGGTTTTCGCAAGCGCCGGGATCGCGTGCCAAGTCATCGACGTGAATCCCGAGCAAGTCGAGCGCGGCAAAAGGAACGTCGCCCAGACGTACGAGGGGCGCGTCAAAAAAGGCAAGCTCGCGCCCGAAAAAGCCCAAGAACTCGTCGAATCGATCACGTTCGTGACCGATTATGCGGCGATCGCGGAGGCCGACGTCGTCGTCGAAGCCGTGTTCGAATCGATGAAGGTCAAGAAAGAGGTTTTCGCCGCCCTCGATAAGGTGCTGCGGCCGGGCGCGATCCTCGCGACCAATACGTCGACGCTCGATATTGACGAGATCGCAGGGTCGACGTCGCGCCCCGAAAGCGTGATCGGCCTGCACTTCTTCGCACCGGCGAACGTCATGGCGTTACTCGAAGTCGTGCGCGGCTCGCAGACGTCGCCCGAAACGATCCTTACCGCGATGGCGCTTTCCAAGAAGCTCAAGAAAAAAGGCGTGCTCTCCGGCAACGCGTTCGGCTTCATCGGCAACCGGATGCTCTTCGACTACATCCGCGAAGCATCGTTCCTCGTCGAGGAAGGCGCGACGCCGTGGCAAGTCGATAAGGCGATCCGCAATTTCGGCTTTCCGATGGGCCCGTTCGCGATGAGCGATCTCTCGGGTCTCGACGTCTTCTATAAAATAAATCAGGAAGCGCCGAAGGTCGCTTACCGGCAATCCGAGATCGGTACGCGACTGTACGAGAAAGGCCGTTACGGCCAGAAGACCGGCTCCGGCTTCTTCACGTACGTTCCAGGCGAACGCAAGCCGCAACGCGATCCCGAAGCCGAAGCGCTCATGGTGGCGGAATCGCAACGGCTCGGCATCACGCGACGCACCGATATCACGGGCGAAGAGATCGTCGAGCGCTGCATGTTCGCACTCGTCAACCAGGGTGCGCAGCTGCTCGGCGACGGCATCGCGCTACGGCCGGGCGATGAGGATATCGTCTGGATTTACGGCTACGGCTTCCCATGGTTCCACGGCGGCCCGATGTGGTGGGCCGACACGATCGGCGTGAAAAAGATTTACGACCGAATCATGACCTGGCAGCAGACGCTCGGCAAGCATTGGCAGCCCGCGCCGCACTTGCAAGAAATCGCGGAGAAAAACGGCACCTTCGCGGCCCGTCCCAAGATCGGAGCGGCGAACTAAATGGCGACCGAAGCCGTCATTGTCAGCGGCGCGCGGACGCCGATCGGTAAGGCGTTTCGCGGTGCGTTCAATATGACGCACGGCGCGACGATGGCCGGACACGCGATCAAACACGCCGTCGAACGCTCCGGCGTAGACCCGCACGATATCGAAGATACCGTCATCGGCGTCGGCATGCCCGAAGGCGCCACGGGCCACAACCTCGCCCGCAACGCGGCGGTCCGCGCGGGCCTGCCGATCACCGTCGCCGGCACGACGATCACGCGTTACTGTGCGTCGGGGTTGCAGGCGATTTCCACGGCCGCGCAACGCATCGTCGTCGACGGTGCGCCGGTGATGGTGGCCGGCGGTGCCGAATCGATCAGCCTCGTTGCGAACGCGACCAATATCAAATTCTTTACCGAAGAATGGCTGCTGCGCCATCAAGCCGACCTCTTCATGCCGATGATCGAGACGGCCGATCTCGTTGCCAAGCGCTACGACGTTTCCCGCGAAGCGCAGGACGCCTATGCGCTGCAATCGCAGAAGCGCACGGCTGCAGCGCAGCAGGCCGGCCGCTTCGATGCCGAGATCGTTCCGTTGCCCGCGTACATGTATAAACAAGATAAGGCGACGGGCGACGTCACCGAAGTCATGCACACGCTCGCCAAAGACGAAGGTAATCGCGAGGACACGACGCTCGAAGGACTTGCCAAGCTCAAGAGCGCCAGTTTCTCCAACCCGAAATCGTCGATTACGGCCGGCAACGCATCGCAGCTCTCCGACGGCGCCGCGGCGCTCGTGCTGACCAGTTACGAGTACGCGCAGAAACACGATCTCGCGCCGCTCGCCTACTATCGCGGCATGGCCGTCGCGGGCCTCAAACCCGACGAAATGGGCATCGGCCCGGTACTCGCCGTGCCGAAATTGCTCGAGCGCCACGGCCTGCACGTCGACGACATCGATCTTTGGGAACTCAACGAAGCCTTCGCGGTGCAAACGCTGTATTGCCGCGATACGCTCCACATCGACAACGAAAAGTTCAACGTCGACGGCGGTGCTATTTCGGTCGGCCATCCGTACGGCATGAGCGGCGCGCGCTTGGCCTTGCACGGCATCCTCGAAGGGCGTCGTCGTAAGGCGAAATGGCTCGTGGTCACGATGTGTATCGGCGGCGGTATGGGCGCGGCCGGGCTCTTCGAACTCATCAACGACTAACGACCGATTAGGGTCGGCGCCGTCATGTGTGGAAGCGTGCCGCAATGCCCTCCCACCTTTGGCTGCCGTTTACGCAGATGGCGGAATTCGACGCTCGTGAACGCACGTTCGTCGCGGCGCGCGGCACGGAATTGTACGACGCTCGCGGACGCACGCTCTTCGATGCGATATCGTCGGTATGGGTGACGATTCACGGGCATAGCCATCCGGCAATCGTCGAGGCGATAGCGCGCCAAGCGGCGACGCTCGACCATGCGACGGCCCTCGGCGCGAGCAATCCCGTCGCCGAAGAGCTGGCGCTGCGGCTCGCACGGCTCTCGGGCCTCGATTACGCGTTCTTCTCCAGCGACGGGGCGAGCGCCATCGAGGCGGCGCTCAAGATGGTGTTGCAGTATTGGCGCAGCGCGGGCAACCCGAAACGCGTAAAGTTCGCGCACCTTACGGCGAGTTATCACGGCGACACCGCGGCGGCGATGAGCCTTTCCGACATCCCGGTCTTCAAACGCAACTTCGGCGCGCTCTGCTTCGAGACGATCGAGACGGTGTCGCTCGAAGCCGTGCTCGCGCGCGACGATATCGCGGCGCTCGTCGTCGAGCCGATCGTCCAAGCGGCCGCGGGAATGCGCGTCGTACCGCAGGGCTGGTATGCGGCGCTCGCCTCGGCCGCGGCGACGTCCCCAGCGCAGCGCCCGCTGCTCGTCGTCGACGAAATTGCAACGGGGTTCGGGCGCACCGGCACGTTCTTCGCCTACGAACAACTCGGGCTCGCACCCGATCTCGTCTGCGTCGGCAAAGGTATTACGGGCGGCTCGCTCGCGCTCTCCGCAACGCTCGCAACGCGGCGCATCTACGAAGCCTTCCTCGGCGACGCTCGCGACGCGCGACAGTTCTTTCACGGTCATTCGTATGCGGCCAATCCGATCGCATGCGCGGCCGCGCTCGCATCGCTCGAGCTCTTCGAAACCGAAGCAACGCTCGCGCACGTCGCGGTGCTCGAGTCGGCGCTGGAACGGGCGCTCGGGCCGTTGCGCACGCATCCCCTCGTCGGCGAAATCCGGCGCGCCGGACTAATGTGTGGCATCGAATTGCGCCCGCCGGCCGAAGCGTCGTACCGCACGAGCTTCGCCTGGCACGTCGCTTCGGAACTCTACGAGCACGGACACTTCACGCGACCGATCGGCGACACGATCCAACTCGTTCCCCCGCTCTCGTCGTCGGTTGCCGAGCTCGAAGCGTTCGTCGCGGCGCTCGCGGACGCACTCGAAGGCGTACCGGTACGCGCGTGACTTATCTCGCTCGCGTCGAGACGACGCTCGCCGATCTCGCGCGGCGTTCGCTGCAGCGCGTGGTACGCGAGGCGTTGCCCGAAGGCGCGCTCGATTTCACCTCCAACGACTATCTCGGATTGGCGAACGATGCTGCGGTCGTCGCCGCACTGCACGGCGGGACGCGCCTCGGCTCCGGCGGTTCGCGGCTGCTTTCGGGGGCCCATCGCGAGCACGTCGCCCTCGAACGCGAGCTCGCCGCGTGGACGCAGCGCGAACGCGCGCTACTCTTCTCCTCCGGTTATCTCGCCGCGCTCGGTGCGATCGTAACGCTCGCTCCCTTCGTCGAGCGGATCCGCAGCGACGCGCAGCTGCACGCGTGCGGCATCGACGCGATCCGGTTGACCCGCGTTCCGCGGACGATCTACGCGCACGACGGCTACATCGCTCCGCGCGACGGCGTGCCGACGATGGTCGTAACGGAGTCGCTCTTCGGCATGAGCGGGACGCGCGTCGACATCGCCGCGTTGCTCGCACGACTGGGCCCAAGCGACATCCTGGTCGTCGACGAAGCCCACGCGCTCGGCGTCGCCGGATCTCGCGGCGCGGGACTCAGCGCGCCGCACACAGATCCGCGCATCGTCGTGATCGGGACGCTTTCCAAAGCGCTCGGGGGCCTCGGCGGATTCGTCGCCGGGCCGGCGCTCGCCATCGACTATCTCGCCACGGCGGCCCGCGCGTTCATGTTCGATACGTCGCTGCCGCCGGCGATCGCTTCGGCACTGAACGTTTCGCTCGGCCTCGCGCGGGGCGAAACGGGCGAGCGCGCGCGGGCGCGCTTGAACGCGAACGTCGCCGTCCTCGTCGCCGCGCTGCACGCGCGCGGAATCGTCGTCGCCGCTACGGCGGGACCGATCGTACCGATCGTCATCGGCGACGCGGAACGGGCGTACGCGCTCGGCGCCGCGCTCGAAAAACGAGGTATTTACGCACCGGCGGTGCGGCCGCCCACCGTACCGGCGGGTACGTCGCAAATCCGCGTTACCGTCCGGGCCGACCATGGGATGGACGACCTGCGCGCGTTCGCCGATGCGTTCGCCGCGGCCCGTGCGGAGTTGGGGTGATGCGGCTCTACGTCGTCGGCACCGATACCGGCGTCGGCAAGACGCGCGTCGCCGCCGCGCTCGCACGGGCCGCGCGCCCAGGGGTGACGATCGTAAAACTGGTGCAGACGGGCTTGCCGCCGGGCGTTCCCGGCGACGCCGAAGACGCGGCCCGTTTAGCCGATGCAGCCCGCGACGCAAACGATGCATCGCACCCGGCGCGGTGGCGCGAACTCGCGCGGCTACGGGAGCCGGCCGATCCATGGAACGCCGCCCTGGCAGCGGGGCTCGCTCCGTTAGAAGCGGGCGCGCTGGTTACGGCACTCGACTCGCTCGCCGGCGACCTCATCGTCGAAGGGTCCGGCGGGGCCGCGGTGCCGCTGAACGCCGACACGTCGCTCAGCGACGTCGCGCTCGCCGCCCGCTGCGAGGCGGTGCTCGCGATCGGCTTACGGCTCGGCTGCATCAACCACGCGCTGCTGACGCTCGGCTATCTCGCGGGCCTCGGGATGCGCGTTCGCGGGGCGATCACGATCGAAGCCTTCGGCCCGGAGCCGGCGGCGTACCGCCGCCAAGTGGAACGCGCCCTCGCCGCGAAGGTCGCACTCACCGCCCACCTGCCCTTCGATACCGACGCCGCGCGCAGCGTCGCTTCGGCCGCCGCACACGTCGCCTCGCTCTGCTCGTCCGCTACCCTGGAGTAACCGCATGTACCCCGCCCTCGCTGCCGCCCGTCGCGCCCTCATCGTCGAACGCCGTCCGCTCCAGCGCGACGAGCTGATAACGTTGAGTGCCTTACCGACGGACGAGATCGAAGCGTTGCTGGGCGTCGCCTCCGAAGTGCGCGACCACTATTGCGGCGCACGCGCATACGTCGAGGTGATCTACAACGCGAAGAAAGGCGGCTGTTCGGAGGACTGCCACTTTTGCTCGCAGAGCGCGCGTTTCGCGACCGACGTCGACCCCGAACCTCTCAAAACCGTCGACGAATTCGTGCGGGCCGCAAGCGACGCCCTCGCGCGCGGTGCCGGCGAGTTCTGCATCGTCGTCGCGGTGCGCGGTCCCTCGGCGGCGCTGCTCGAACGCGTCGCGGAAGCCGTCCGCGTCATCAAAGCGACGACGCCGCTCGAAGTCGCCGTCTCGCTCGGCATTCTCAGCGACGCGCAACTCGACGTCCTCGCTCGGGCGGGGGTCGACAAAGTCAATCACAACCTGGAAAGTTCGGAGCGCTTCTTTCCGTCGGTCTGCACGACGCACACGTATGCGGAGCGCTTCCAGACGTGCCGGCGCGTGCGTGCCAAAGGCCTCGAACTTTGCTGCGGCGGCATCATCGGCATGGGCGAGACGCCGCTGGATCGTGTCGATTTCCTGTGTGCGCTGCAAGAGCTGGGCCCGAGCGAAGTGCCGATCAATTTTCTGGACCCGCGACCGGGCACGCCCTTCTCCGATCGTTCCGTAATGGAACCGATGGAGGCGCTGCGTTACGTCGCGCTCGCACGACTCGCACTGCCGAGCGCCCTGATCCGGTTCGCGGGCGGCCGCGAACTCACGCTACGCGGTCTGCAGGATCTCGGGATGCAATCGGGCGCGAGCGGCCTCATCCTTGGAAATTATTTAACGACCAAAGGACGGTCCGATGCGGACGACTTCGAAATGCTCGACCGGCTCGGCTTTGAGGTGATGCGTTAGGATGCAGCATGTGACTTCTCTTCGCGATACTTTGCAATGCGCTCGTACACGTCGTCGGGATTCTCCGGATCCGGAACGATCGGGAAGTTTTGGTGCGCCTGGTATTCGAGAATCTTCGCGCGCTTCGGCGGGCTGTAGCCGGCCGCTTCGACCTGCGTCAATAACGTGCGCGCATTTTCTTCGGAGCAGTCGCGATCTTTGCGCAACTGGGCGACGACGTCATCGTCGCTAGCGAAGTGCCGCGCGATCATCGCGAACACGAGCCGCCCGTAATGGCCGATATCTTCGCCTTCTAACATGGGCGCTTTATAAGCCGAACGCCTACCGCGCGCGGCTACGCCGTTCGGTGCGCGGCTGCGCCGGCTCGTTCGTCCCGCCGTCGAGGAAGAACGCCATGAATTGGTCGCTCGCGTGCGGCCCTTTGGGCCAGGTGTGGGAACCGCGAAAGCTCCCGCCGCTCCAGGCGTGCCCCATCGCGTTAACGCGCCACGCTTCGACGCGAACGCGCCCCAAGTCGTCTTGAAAGCGCACGATATCGGCATCCTCGCGGCGCTCGAGGTCACCTTCGCGGGCCCCCAGGCCGAGGAAGTGCAAAAATTGATCCACGAGAACCGAGGCGTTGTGGGGGACGACCACCCGATCCCGCTCGCCCGCCCAGATAGAGACGCGCAAACGCTCGTGCGCTTCGTAGCCGCCGTGCGGCGGCGGGAGCATGCGAGCGAGATGCGCCTTGCGCACGTCGCCGTGCATCGCGGCGAACGCCGTCGACACGTCGTGACTCGCATGAAGCGCGACCCCCGCCATGATGCCGGCGGCGGCGAAGACGTCGGGGGCTTGTTCGGCCAGGATAGCCGCCATCGCTCCCCCGGCCGAAAGCCCCGTTACGTAGATGCGCGCGCGGTCGATCGGATAGCGCCCGGCAATTTCGTTTACCAGCGATAAAATTTCGGCCGGCTCGCCGGCGTCGCGATGCTGGTGCGCTTCCAGGAACCAATTCCAGCAGCGATTGGGATTGGCGTGGATCGATTGTTCGGGATAGAGCACGTAGGCGCCGAAACGTTCGGCGACCGAATCGAAACGCGTTCCCGTGGCAAAATCGCTCGAGGTCTGCGTGCAGCCGTGAAGCGCGACGACCAGCGGCGCGAGGGGTTCGTGCGGCGAACGCGTGCTCGGTATGAAAAGGCGGTGCTTGATAGGTGCGGCCGCCGCTATTTGACGAGCGGAAGCACGTCGCTCGGCATCAGCGGATAGAAGCCGAGCACCAGCGTCGCGACGGCGCAGAGCGCGACACCGATCCACGGCAGCGCACTAGCGGGAACGAACGCGCGCTGGATCGGCGCGCCCGTCGTCCGGCCGTACATCGCACGAACGATTTTGAAATACGCGTAGACCGATACGGCCGTCCCGACGACGAGCAAGATCGAGAGCCACACGTACCCGGCGTTGACGGCACTCGCGAGGATCAGAATCTTTCCGGTGAAGCCGGCGGTCGGCGGTAACCCCGCAAGCGACAGCAGGAAGAACGTCATCGCGGCCGCGAGCGCGGGCTGGCGGTAACCCAACCCCGCGAACGAGCGCAAATTCGAGCCTTCGTCGCGGTCGCGCGAGAGCAGCGCGACGACCGCGAAGGCACCGAGGTTCATGAACGCGTAGGCGCCGAGGTAGAAAATCGCATACCGTAAACCGAGCGACGTCGTTCCGGCGAGCGCAGCGACGATGTAGCCGAGTTGCGCGATGCCGCTGTACGCGAGGAGTCGCTTGATATCGGTTTGCGCGAGCGCCGCGACGTTGCCCACGATCATCGAGATTGCGGCGACGATCCAAACGGGAAGGAGAATCGCTTGCGCGTGCGGCGACGGCAGCGCCGCATAGGCGAACCGCGCGAGCACCGCCAGCGTGCCGGCCTTGGTCACGACGCTCATGAATGCGGTGACGGGCAGCGGCGCGCCTTCGTAGACGTCGGGCGTCCACACGTGAAACGGCACGAGGCTGAGCTTGAAACAGAGCCCGATGAGAAAGAGGCCGCAGCCGACGTTGAAGAGCGCGTTCGAGGCCGGCGGATTCGCGAGGGCGGCCAGAGCGACGCTACCGGTCGCGCCGAAGAGCAACGCCATTCCATAGAGCAAGAGCGCGGACGCGGTGGACGATAGAATCAAATATTTGAGCGCCGATTCGCGCGCACTGGGCCGCGACGCCATCGCACACAGACAGTAGAGCGCGAGCGACAGCAACTCGAGCCCGAGGAAAATCGTCATGAGATTCGCCGCGCCCGCCATGAGCATCGCCCCCGCGGCGCTCCAGAGCATCAGCGCGATCGCGCCGCCGGCCTGATCGTCGCGCCCGAGCGCGTACGCCATGAGCAGCGAAAAGATCGCGGCGACGACGACGATCTCTTCGAAGACGATCGTGAAACCGCCGTTGATGAACGCGCCGCCGAAAGCGGCGAAGGGATGCCCCCAGCCCTGGAGCGCGAGCACCCCCGCGAGAGCCAGCCCGGCGATGCCGAGCGCGATGCCGGCCGGTCGCCGGAATTTCTTGGGCGCGACGAGATCGGCCAGAATGACGACCAGTGCGGTAAGCGCGACGAGCAACGTCGGCAGCAACGCGTTGTAATCCGCGCCGACGTACGGGATGACCAATTGCGGAACGTTCATTTCGATCTCGTCTCGAAAGCCGTTGCGGTACCATCCCGTTGCGCCGCACCGAGCCGCGCGTGAACCGCCGGGACCATGGCCGTCGTCCGGGTATGGGCGATCCGCGTGACGGGTCCGGGGTTGAGACCGAGCAGCACGATCGCGACGACGAGCGGCGCGAGGGCCCAAAGTTCAAGGGGCGTCATATCGTCGCGCTGCGGCACGTCGGCGGATTCGGGACCGTGCATCACGCCCTGGAAGACCCGCAGCATGTACGCCGCCGCGACGACGATCGGAACGAGCGCGACGATCGTCTGCCAGACGTAGCCGGCTTGGTACAGTCCCGTAAGAATGAGGATTTCGCCCGCGAAACCACACAGCCCGGGCAGCCCGAGCGCCGCGAGCGAGACGATCGTCAGGCCGCCGGCGAGCTTCGGGTTGCGTGCCGCGAGACCGCCGAGACGCGAGAGCAGCCGCGTTTCCTCACGACCTTCGATCTCGCCAATCGTCATGAAGAGTCCGGCGCTAAATAATCCGTGCGCGACGATGTAAACGACCGCGCCGCCGAGCGCAATCGGATTGAAACTGAAGATTCCAAGCACGATGAGCCCGAGGTGTGAGAGCGACGAGTATGCGACGACGCGTTTGGTATCGTCCTGAACGAGCGCCGCAAGCGCGCCGTAGCCGAGCGCGACGAGCCCGAGCACGATCGCGAGCGGCGCGAAGGCGTGCATCGCATGTGGGAACAGCGGCAGTCCCAGGGCGATGAACCCGTAGAGTCCGGCTTTGGATTGGACGGCACTCACGCTGGCCGCCATCGGTGCGGGCAGATCGGCGTACGTATCGGGCATCCACGTATGCAGCGGCCAGACCGGCGTCTTGATAAAAAACGCGAGCACGAAGCCGCCGAAAATCCAGAACGCCCACGCATCGGAGATCGTCGCGAGCGTCGCCGGATCGCGGCCGATGACGTCCGTGGTCCCTTGCACGATGCCGTACGCGGCCGTCGCGAGCAAGAGTGCGAGCCCCCCGACTAAATTATAGACGAGATACTTCCAAGCCGTGCCGCTGGTTTTCGAAGGAGACCATGCGACCAGCGTCAGGAACACCGGGATCAGCATGAGATCCCAAAAGAGTGCGAAGAGCAGCAGATCGCGCGCGATGAAGACCCCCGTCATCGCACCGAGCAGCACGAGCATCTGCACGACGAAATCGCGCGTGCGCGGCAGGCGCGCCACCATGAGCGCACAGCCCGTGCACAGCGTCACCAGAAGCACGATCCAATAGCTCGGCCCCGTACCTAGGCCGACGTGGTAGTTCGCAACGAAGGGGCGTGAAAGCCAGCGCCCGGATTCGTCCGGGGCGCCGTACAGCGACGCCGCGTACGCGCATGCGCCGAACGACACCGCAACCCCGAGCCACTTCGCCGCCGCCTCGTTCGAGCGCGGTAGGAACGCGAGCAACAACGCAGAGAGGATCGGAACGACGACGAGCGCCGCGATCATTTCGCCACCCCGAGCAGCGCGAAATATGCGATGAAGCACGCCGTGCCGACGACGATCGTCAACGCGTACGCGCGCACGAGCCCGCTCTGCAGGGCACGGAAGATGGCTCCGAGCGCGCCCGCCGCGAAGGCGACGTCGCGCACGCCCGCATCGATAACGTGCGGATCGACGTAACGCGCGAACGCGGCGCCGAGCGCGCGCGCGGGGCGCACGAGCGCGAAGCCGATGAGGTCGTCGACGAAGAAAGCCCGAGCCAGCACGAGCGGCATGCGCGTCGACTCGGCGTACAGACGTGCCACGGCCGCAAGCTGCACCGCGGGCGAACCATAGCGCAGATATGCGACGACGATGCCGAGCGCGACGAGTACGAGAACGAGCACCGTAGCGCCGAATTCGGGAAGTGCGAAGGCGCGCCCCGCGACGCTCTGCGTCGTTCCGAACATCGTTCCGAAATAGCGATACCACGGGCTGTGCACGCCGCCGATGAAGAGGTAGCCCGCGATCACCGTCGGCACCATCAGGACCGCGACCGGTGCCTGCATGAGCCACGCCGGCGCGTGATCGTGCCCGTGAGCCTCGGCGTGGGCCGCATGAGCGGCCGGTGGGATGCCGAGTTCCGCATCGGGCACGTCGCCGCGATACGGGCCGAAGAACGTCAGGAAAATCATGCGGAACATGTAGTACGCGGTGATGCCGGCAGTCAACGCCCCGGCGGCAAAGAGTAACGGATGTCCGTGTTCGAGGGCGCCGTAGATGACGGCATCCTTCGAATAGTAGCCGGAGAGCAGGGGGAAGCCGCTGATCGCGAGCGTGCCCAGGAGCATCGCCCAAAACGCGAACGGCATGCGCTCGTACAGGCCGCCCATCTTGCGCACGTCTTGTTCGTCGGACAAGGCGTGAATGATGAGGCCCGCGCCCAAAAATAGTTGCGCTTTAAAGAACGCGTGTATGAAGAAGTGCAGCACGCCTGCCTGATAGGCGCCGACGCCGACGCCCATGATCATGTAGCCGATCTGCGACATCGTCGAGTACGCGAGGATCCGCTTGATATCCCACTGCGCGATGCCGAGAATCGCGCCCGACACCATCGTCAGCGCGCCGATGACGCCGACCATTTCCTGAGCCGCCGGCGACACGTTCCAAAGCGGCGCGAAGCGCGCGATGAGATACACGCCCGCGGTCACCATCGTCGCCGCGTGAATCAGTGCGGAGACGGGCGTCGGGCCTTCCATCGCGTCGGGAAGCCACGTGTGCAACGGCACTTGCGCCGATTTCGCCATCGCGCCGATGAAGAGTCCGATGCAGATCGCGAGCAGCAAGGGCTCCGAAAACGTGCCGGCCTTCGCAAAGATATCGGCATACACGATCGAACCGCTGGCCGCGAACATCGCGAACACCGCGAACATGATGCCGAGATCCCCGAACACGTTGATGACGAAGGCCTTGCGCGCGGCCGCGACCGCCGTCGGTTTATAGAACCAAAACCCGATCAGGAAGTACGATGCGAGCCCGACGAGGCCCCAGCCGACGAGCAAGCCGACGACGTTGTCGGCGAGCACGAGCGTCAGCATCGAAAAGACGAAGAAATTCAAATACGCGAAGAAGCGCGCGATCGCGCGATCGGACCACATGTACCCGATCGAGTAGACGTGAATGAGCCCGCCGACGCCCGTGATGACGAGCGTCCAGAGCAACGACAGCGCGTCGAGTTGCAGCCCGAACGAAAAGCCGGGCACCCACGTGCCCAGCGGTTGCCGCAAGCCCGTCGCGTTCCCCGCCGCACCGAAGTTCGCAACCGCTATGGCGAAGGACGCGAAAACGAACGCGGAACCGAGCCAGCCGGCGTTGCGCCGGAGCTGCGGACCCAGCGCCCATAGCACGATCGCGCCGGCGAGCGGCAGCAGCCAGAGCAACGTGAGTTGGCTGCTGTAGAACGTCCCGGACGACGGGCCGTGCATCATCCGCGCAACCTCGCGACTTCGTCGAGATCGACGTTCTTCGCTTGCCGGAACACCGCAACAACGATGGCGAGCCCGATCGCGGCTTCGGCAGCGGCGACGGTCACGACGAGGAACACGAAGATGTGCCCCGCGTTATTGCTCCACTCGCGCGCGAAAGCGACGAGCGCGAGATTCGCGGCGTTGAACATGAGTTCGACGGACATGAGCACGATCAAAGGATTGCGCCGTAACACGACGCCGAGGACGCCGATGAAGAACATGACGGCCGAAAGGCTGACGTAGTTCGCGATATCGACGCTCACTTCGCCGCCTTCACGATCGATTCGCGCTCGCGCGATTTCGACTTATTCGGCGCGTGGGTACCGCGCGTCGGGACGGGCGACGCTTCCCCGGCGAGCAGCACCACGCCGATGATGGCCACCATGAGCACGAAAGCCGTCACTTCGAACGGCAAGAGATGCGTCGTAAAGAGCGCGACGCCGAAATCGCCGACGCTGCCGAAGACGTTGGCCGTCCCGACGTCGCCCGCCGTCGACGTCGCCGTATGCGCGGGCAGCACGCCGAGCGGCGCGCGACCCAGGCCGTACACGAGAAAGCCGAACGCGGCGAGCACCGCGACGAGCGCCGGCGCGAGGACCTTCGGCAGCCGGTTCGGTCCTTCGCTGAAGGGGCCGATTCCGCTGGAGAGCAGCGCGATGACGAACACGAAGAGCACGAGGATCGCGCCGGTATAGACGACGATCTGAATGACGCCGAGAAATTCCGCGTTGAGCGTAAAATACAGCGCCGCCAGGGTGATGAAGTTCGCGAGCAACCCGACCACGCTATAGACCGGGCTCTTTTGCGCGATCGTGAATATCGCACTTGCGATGAGCACGACCGCAAGCGCGTAGAACAATATCACGCGCGCCTAACCCGCAAGGCCTTTACGTTCGGTCTTCAAGATCTCCCCGCGGTGCGTGGCGCCGTAGCCGGCGATGATGTCGATCGTGCTCTTGCGCTCGATGACCGATCCGAGGTCGCTCGGAATGCCGTTGGGCCGTTCGTCCGGGGCCGTACCTTGTCCGGCCTCCGGCGGCACGAGCAACCGGTCCTTACTGTAGATGAACGAGCCGCGGCGGTAGTCGGCCATCTCGAAGCGCGGCGTCAGCACGATGGCATCGGTCGGGCACGCCTCCTCGCACAAGCCGCAAAAAATGCAACGCAATTCGTCGATCTCGTAGCGGGACGCGAACCGTTCGCCTGGCGAGCGCCGATCCTCGGGCGTATTTTCGCCGCCGGTCACCGTAATGGCGTTGGCGGGGCAGGCGATCGAGCAGAGCTCGCAACCGATGCAGCGTTCCTTGCCGTCGTCGTAACGGCGCAGTTCGTGCAAGCCGTGGAAACGCGGAGCGTGCTGCTTTTTGATCGTGGGATACGCGACCGTCGGCTTTTTCTGGAACGCGAACTGCAGCGTCGTCGCGAAGCCTTTTGCGAGTGCGACGACGCCGCCGATGACCGATTGCACGAGATTACCCCACGATGGCGACGATCGCGGCCGTCACCATCAGATTGAGCGTCGCCGCCGGCAAGAGAAACTTCCAGCCGAAATTCATCAAGCGGTCGTAGCGCAGACGCGGAAGCGTCGTTCGAAGCCAGATATACATGAAGATGAAGAGTCCGGCCTTCAACACGAACCACACCAGGCCCGGCACGATCGTCAAGCCGAGCGGCGCGTTCCAGCCTCCGAGAAAGAGCAAGGTCGCGATGCACGAGACCGTGATCATGTTCAAATATTCGGCGATGAAGAACAGGCCGAAACGCAAACCGGAATACTCGGTATGGAACCCGCCGACGAGTTCGGTCTCGGCTTCGACGAGATCGAACGGCGCGCGATTTGTTTCGGCGACCGCCGTGATGATGTAGATCGCGAAGCCGAAGATCTGCGGTACGATGTACCAGACTTTTTGCTGCGCGTGCACGATGCCGGCAAGCGACGTGGTGCCTGCGAGGATCAGGACGCCGATGACGGACATCGTCATCGCGAGTTCGTAACTGATCATCTGCGCGGTCGACCGGACGGCGCCGAGCAACGGAAACTTCGAACCCGACGACCAGCCCGCAAGCGAGATGCCGTAGACGCCGATCGACGTAATGGCGAAGATCACGAGAATCCCGGCATTGACGTCGCTGATGCCCCAGATCCCCGCGCTCGATTCGGAGAACGGAATCACGGCGAACGCGCCCATCGCGCAGATCAGCGAGATAAACGGCGCGAGCCTATAGATCACGGGATCCGCCGTGCTCGGCGTGAGATCTTCTTTAAAAAGCATCTTTGCAGCGTCGGCGGCGGGCTGCATGAGCCCCCAGGGCCCGACACGATTGGGACCCGGACGCAACTGCATCCACGCCATGATCTTCCGTTCGAAGAGCATCGAATACGCGAACACCGTCTGCACGATCACGAGCACGATGACGGCCTTGATGACGACGACGAGCCACCACGGCACGACGTTGAGCAAATCGTTCGCTTGAGCGGGCACTAGACGCCTCCGGCGAGCAGGGCGCCGTGCGCCGCACGCACGTTCGCGACGGCGACGGTTTCACCGTCGGCAAAGGCGTTGGCCGGTGCCTCAGGCAGCCCGTCGAGCACCCGTACGACGCCCGCAGCCGCGCCCGGAGAAATCACCGCGACCAGACCCACAAGGGCACGGTCGGCCGCGACGAGGTCGAGCATGTCGCCCGCCTGCACGCCGTACGCGGCGGCCGTGGCCGCTGCGAACGTCGCCGTCGCGGCGGGCCGCAAAGCCGCGAGCCGGTCGTCGAAATAGACCGTGCCGCCGCCCGAAAAGATATCCGCCGCGATCGCGAGCCGCAATCCCGTCGGCGACGCGGCGTATACGACGGGTTTGTCCGCCGTCTTCGCAAAACGCGCGTCGGCGAACGTGGAGGCCGTCGCTGCAAGCGGCGCCCTGGCGAGGGCGATGAGTTCGCCCGGCGTCGGGATCGGCACGTCGAGTTCGGCCGCGAGCGCGACGAGCATGTCGCCATCGGCGAGCGTCCCCTCCGGCGCCGCATGCCCGGCGACGACCGCCAAGACGTCGCCCGCGAGATCGTACGTATGCCCGGACTTCTCAAAGGACGCACGTGCCGGCAGAACGAGCTGCGCGAGCCGCGCGGTTTCCGTTAAGAACAGCTCGCTTGCGACGACGAACGGGGTGCGTTCGAGCGCGTCGCGGACGGCCGCGGCTCCGAGCGGATGATGCAGCACCGGATTGACGCCGAAGAGAGTAAGGACGCGCAGCCCGCCGGCAGCGGCACGCGTGAGAATATCGTCGGTATCGGCGCCGCCGTCGCGCGGTATCAGACCGAGCGCCTCAGCTCCGCGCGCATTGCTCTGTTCGCCCGCAACGTAGGTGACCACGTGCGTACCTTTGGCGACGAGCGCTTCGACGAGCTCCGCCAACTGCGCCCCCGCGACGCCGTCGATACCGTCCCAGAGCACGGCGACGCGCTCGCTGCCGGCGAGCAGATCCGCGACCTCCCCGACGTGCGCCACATGGGTCGCCGGCACGAACGAGTCGGCCGGATGTAAGCCTACCGTTACGTAGCGCGCGCCGCGTTTCGAAACGGCCTTGCGAATGCGCAGATCGAGGACCGGCGCCGTCTGTGAAGGGGGACGACCGAGTGCGACGATCGCTTGGGCGTTCTCTAGCTCGGCGTAGGACCCGCCGAGTTTTCCGGGCGATGCTTGGCGCTGACGTCCCGCGCGCCAATCGAGGTGACGCACGCCGAGTCCGCGCATCGTGCGCTCGAGCAGGACGATCTCTTCGTTGAGAAGCCGCCCGCCGCCGAGCGCCGCGACCGATTCCGGATCGCTTACGAGCGCTTCGCGCAGGCGTTTCGCCCACAGTTCGATCGCATCGTCCCAGCCGATCTGCACGAACTCGCCGCCTTCCTCGCGCAGCAAGGGACTGGTGATCCGCCGTGCATCGCCATAAAATGCGATATTGTAGCGGCCGCGGTCGCAGAGCCACCCGTCGCTGATCGCGTCGTCGGATTCATCGGACATCGTGCGCTGCACGTTGCCGTAGCGCTCGTCGATATTGAGCTGACAACCGACGCTGCACTGCGTGCAGGTCGTATGCGTGCGCTCGTTATCCCAGGGCCGCGACTTGAATCGGTACGTCTTCGAGGTAAGCGCCCCGACCGGGCACAGTTCCGTGACGTTGCCCGAAAAATTCGAGCGATACGGTTCGCCGCTGGCCGTCGCGATGACGTCGTGCTGCCCGCGATCTTTTACGACGAGCGAGCGTTCGTTCGTGACGATCTCGTCGAAGCGCGAGCAGCGCTGACAGACGATACAGCGCTCGTCATCCAGGACGATGGTCGGACCGAGATCGATCGCTTTGGGCTTGGACGACTTAGGATCGGCGAGCCGCGACGCGCTCTGGCCGTACGCCATCGAGTAGTCTTGCAGATCGCATTCGCCGCCCTTGTCGCAAATCGGACAATCCAGGGGGTGATTAAGCAGCAAGAATTCCATGACCGCGCGGCGGCCTTCTTCGACCTTCGTACCGTGCGTGTTGACGACCATGCCTTCGGTCACCGCGGTGTTACAGGCGATCTGCAGCTTCGGCAGCTTTTCGACTTCCACGAGACAGATGCGGCAGAGCCCCGCAGGCCCGAGCTTAGGGTGATAGCAGTAGACGGGCACGTCGGTCGCCACCGTCTTGGCGGCTTCGACGAGCAGCGTGCCCTTGGGAACGCTGACCGGCATTCCGTCGATCGTGAGATTGACGAGATCAGACATGCCCTAAATCGTCCGTGCGGCCGGGCCCCTTCGCCGCAACGCTGCGCCAGCCGAACACGAAAGCCACGACGAAGAGCGCGATGCCGAAGATCACCCAAGGATTGAGGGCGCGCTTCTTTTCGAGATCGATCCCGCCGCCCGAGGCATCGGCTTCATCGGGCGTCATCATGCCGGCACCGTAAGACGCTCGGGCGTACGGACGTAGGCGCGGAATTGCGCTTCGAAGCGCGAGATCACGCTGCCCAGAAACGGCTCGATGGAATCGCCGAGCGGGCAGAGATTGAGCCCCGTCATCTGATGCGCGACCGCAACGAGCATATCGATATCCGAGTCCATTCCGCCGCCGTCGAGCAGCCGGTTGAGGGTGACTTCGAGCCAATGTCCGCCTTCGCGACACGGCGTGCATTGGCCGCACGATTCGTGCGCGTAAAACTGCACGAGCGCGAGGGCGGCTTCGACGAAGTTCGTCGAATCGTCGAAAAACACGACGGCGCCCGAGCCGAGCATCGTGCCGTGCTGCGCCATCGTATCGAAATCGTAGCCGAGATCGAGATGCTCCGCGAAGAGACAGGCCGACGATCCGCCTCCGGGCTGCATGGCGACGATCCGGCGCCCCTTGCGCGCGCCGCCCGCGATCGCGAGCAGTTCCCGCAGCGGCGTACCGAGCGGGACTTCGTAATTGCCCGGCTTCACGACGTGACCGCTGATCGAAACGATTTTATACCCGGGGGACCGCTCGGTTCCAACGGCGGTAAACCATTCCGGCCCGTTCTTGAGAATGTGGGGCAAGGTCGCCAGCGTCTCGACGTTGTTCACGACGGTCGGTTCGCCGTAGAGTCCCTTGACGGCGGGGAACGGCGGTTTGAGACGCGGTTCACCGCGCCGGCCCTCGAGCGAATTGATCAGCGCCGTCTCCTCGCCGCAAATATACGCGCCGGCTCCGCGATGCACGGTCACCTCGACGCTATAGTCGCTCCCGAAAAGCTTTTCGCCGACGAAGCCCGCCGCCCGCGCTTGCGCGAGCGCCGCCATGAAGATTTCATAGCCGCGTTGGAATTCGCCACGGATATAGATGAACGCGTGCTGCGAGCCGATCGCGTACGTCCCGATCAACATGCCCTCGAGCACTTGATGCGGCGTCTCCTCGAGCAGCATGTGATCCTTAAACGTGCCGGGTTCGGCTTCGTCGCAATTGCAGACCATATAGCGCGGACGGCCGTTATCGGGGAGAAACGACCACTTCTTGCCCGTCGGAAAACCAGCGCCGCCCCGGCCGCGCAAGCCGCTTTTATTCGTAACGTCCTGCACCTGGGCGGGCGTCAGCTCGCGTACGGCGCGCCGCCATTGCAAGTAACCGCCGCGCGCGCGATACGTCGCGATATCGCGCAGATCCACCTCACCGATACCGTCGGTAAGAACTTTCGTGACCGGCATGTTTTTAATGCTCGCTTTTCGAGGGAGGGGCGGAAAGTCGCGCGGCGCCGTCGGCGACGAGCCGTTCGCTCGTCGGCCGGACGTCGATGGGGTAGGGATCCTTGGCGAGACGTTCGATCATACGCACGCCGCTTGGGTCGCCCAGGCCGCCCGTATTATTTGGGCCGGAAACGCCCTGCGCGCCCGGCGACTTGAGCTTCGCCTCCTGTGAGACGTGCCAATCCGCAGCCGGCGGTCCGGATTGCGGCAGCGCCGGTACGTCGTAGGTACCGGCGCGCATTGCCTCGAGCATCGCGTCGACTTTTTGCGGCGTTAAGTCGTAAACGAACTCGAGGTTGACCTGCATGCACGGGGCGCGATCGCACGCCGCCAAACACTCCGCTTCTTCGTAGGAAAACAATCCGTCGTCGGTCGTCTGCAGGTGGCCGATGCCGAGTTGCGCGCGGAAGTGGCGCATGACCTCGCCCGCGCCGTTGATGATGCACGAGAGGTTGCGGCACGGCTGGAGCATATAGCGGCCGACCCGCTTGCGATGAAAGAGCGTGTAGAACGACGCGGTCGACTCGACGACCGCCAGCGGCTCGTCGATCCACGCGGCACACTGTGCGAGCGCTTCGGGCGAAACCCAACCTTCGGCGTTTTGGAACGCATGGAGGATCGGCAGCAAGGCGCTGCGCGCTTGGCCCGCCGGGTACTGCGCGATGAGATGCTGCGCTTGCGATTCGACGCGCGCGGCGATCGCGGCGAAGTCGCTAGCGGCCCCCCGGGGGGTCGTCGCCATCAGCGATCGACCTCGCCGAAAACGGGATCGAGCGAGCCGATCATCACGACGGCATCCGCGATGAGATTGCCCGGTGCCATCAACTTCAGCGCTTGCAAATTGTAGAGCGATGCCGGGCGCGTACGCACGCGCCATGGCCGGTTATCGCCGGTCGACACGAGGTAATACGCGAGTTCGCCGCGAGGCGATTCGATCGCTTGGTAGACGTCGCCCGGCGGGACGCGAAACGATTCGCTGACGATTTTGAAGTGGTGGATCAGCGCTTCCATCGAAAGGGCGATCGTTTCTTTCGCGGGCTGCGCGATCTTGGGATCGTCGACCATGATCGGACCGGCCCCCTCGAGCCGTCGACGCGTCTGCCGGATGATGCGCATCGATTCGTCCATCTCGTCGAGCCGCACGAGAAAGCGCGCGTACGCATCCCCTTCGGTGCGCGTCGGCACGTCGAACTCATAGGTCTCGTAGCCGCTGTACGGAAACGCCTTGCGAACGTCGTAGGCGACGCCGCTGCCGCGCAGGGACGGACCCGTGAGCGCCCACGCCACGGCATCTTCTGCCGAGATGACGCCGACGTCGATCATGCGATCGCGCAGGATCGGATTGTTCTGCAGCAAGGTCCGCAGTTCGCGCATCCGCACGGGGAACTTTTCGATCAGCCGGTCGAGTTGCGCGAGGAATCCGGCCGGTAAATCGCCGTTGACGCCGCCGATTCGCAAGTAATTCGGATGCATACGCGCACCGCCGGAAACTTCGATCAAGTCCAAAATATCTTCGCGTATATCGAACGTATAGAAGAACGTCGAGATGGCGCCGAGATCGATGCCGCCGGTGCCGAGCCAAACGCAATGCGAGGCGATGCGCGAGAGTTCGCAGAGCAGCACGCGAATGACCGACGCCCGCTCGGGAATCCGGTCCGTAATGCCGAGCAGCTTTTCGACGGCGAGATCGTAACAGAGCGCGTTGCCGAGCGGATTGAGATAATCCATGCGCTCGATGCCGGTGGAGGCCTGCGTCCAGAAGAGGTTTTCGCACGTCTTCTCAATGCCGGTATGGAGATAGCCGATCTCCATCTCCAGCTTTTCGACGACCTCACCCGAGAGCTCGACGACGACTTGCAGCACGCCGTGCGTCGAGGGATGCTGCGGTCCCATCGAAAGCGTCATCGTATTTCCGACGCGCTCGACGACATCCATCGTCAGCGGTGCTTCGGCGCTGCTCACTTCGGCTCTCCGTCGCGCATCCGGGCGATTTGTTTTTGCAACGCGGCCGCAACCTTACCCGACGGAGGCGTCCCGGCGGGCACGTTGCTCTTCGAGGCGAACGCCGGCCGCGGCGTCGCTGCGCGAACCGGTCCGCGCAGCGGATAATCTTTGCGCAGCGGGTGACCTTCCCAGTCGTCGGGCATCTGCACGCGCCGCAGATCCGGGTGGCCGGTAAACGTGACGCCGAAGAGATCGAAGATTTCGCGCTCCGCCCAGTCCGCGCTCGGCCAGAGCGCCACGACCGACGGGATCGCTTCTCCGAGTTCGCTGCCGACGAGCACGCGCACGCGGCGCGGCGTAGCGATGTCGGCTACGCTCGCCGCGCCCGTGGGCAACGCGAGGAGGTGATACACGATATCGAAGCGCGGCGCGCGCTTGAGATAATCGACGCCGCCGATATCGAGCAGCATCGAGCAGCCCCGCGCGCGCAGCGCCACGAGCGTCTCGTAAAGTGCGTCCGATCCGACGCGCAGAATTTCGGCGTCGTCGATAGCGGGGCGCAGGGCAGTGGGGTCGAGCGCGGTTCCGGCGATCGACGGAGCTTGCGGACTCGGCATCGGCTAGCTGCGCACCAAGACACCGCCGCGGCCGCCTTGCCGAATCTGCGCTTGGATCAAATTGACCGCATAGAGCAGACCGTCGGGGGTCGGCGGACAGCCCGGCACGTACACGTCGACCGGGACGATCGTATCGACGCCCTGCACGATCGCGTAATTATCGAACATGCCGCCCGAACTCGCGCACGCGCCCATGGAGATGACCCATTTTGGATCGGCCATCTGGTCGTAGAGCCGTTTGATGATCGGCGCCATCTTTTGCGCGACGCGGCCCGAGACGATCATGAGATCCGCTTGGCGCGGCGACGCGCGAAAGACTTCGGATCCGAAACGCGCGATATCGTAGGTCGAATTCGTCACCGACATCATCTCGATCGCACAACACGCCAGGCCCATCGTCAGCGGCCACACCGACGAACTCTGCGCCCAACGCGCGACGTCGTCTAATTTTCCCAACAGGAATTCGCCCTGCATTACCGCCACTGAAAACCGCCCTTTCGCCACACGTACGCGTATCCGATGCCGAGCACGACGACGAAAACGATCATCTCGAGGAGGCCGAACGTGCGCAGCGCATGCATTTGCACCGCCCACGGATAAAACGATGCTGCTTCCACGTCGAACACGACGAACAGCATCGCGATGAGGTAGAAACGGACGGGAAACCGGCCGCTGACATCGGAGGTCGGCTCGACGCCGCACTCGTAGGCTTCTGATTTGACGGCATTGGGCTTCTTTTTCGCTGCGAGCCCGGGCACGATGCTAAACGCGAGAGCGAAGAGCAGAGCGACACCGAGAAAGATACCGACTGGGGCGTAGGGATTCATGTTCTCCGAGAGTTTCGCGAGGGGCGGGGTGGTCCTCCGCCGTACCGAATACGACGCTTCGACATATGTTGCATAGACTGCTTTCGCCCCGGCTCCATCTCGCGCGCGGCCCACTGATCCTCTTCGGCGCCTGCCTCATCGCGATGGCTGCCTTGGCAGGCTGTGCGAATCCGAACTTCATCGGCATTCAAGATTTCGGAACCATTTACGGCAACGTGGTCGATACCGCCGGCAAGCCGATCGGCGGCGCCCTCGTCAGCGCGACCGGAAGCGCGAGTACCTTTCGCAGCAACGGCGACGGCTCGTTCCGCCTGCCGCAAGTATCGATCGGGACGCAGAACGTCAACGTCTCGGCGCCGGGCTACGGACCGCCCGCGGCTCCCGTGAGCGTGCTCGTCGTAAAGAACGTCGATACGTCGGTCGGCAACATCACGCTTCCCTCGACCACGAGCGCGCCGCCCCGCTAGGCGGCCGATGGATGTTGGGTACCGCGTCGCCGCCGTCGCGGTCGGCGCGGCGCTCGTCGTCTTCAACCTCCTGGACGTCTTTCAGGCGGTCGTTCTCCCGCGCGCCGCCGGCGTGCGCTACCGGATCAGCGCGCTGCTCGTTCGCGCGACCTGGCCGCTGTGGGCGCGCTACGGCATGCGCATCGACGACTCCGACGCGCGCGAAGACTTCCTCGGCGCCTACGGGGCCATCGCACTCGTCGGCTTCCTTGCCGTATGGGGTCTCGGGCTCATCTTCGGCTACGGCCTGATCGTTTTCGGTTTGCGCGCCGACATCCACCCGGTGCCGAATTTCGGCGATGCCGTCTACTTCGCGGGCGTCTCGTTCTTGACGATCGGGTACGGCGACTTCACGCCGACCGGCGGCGCGGCGCGCGTCGTCGGGCTGCTCGCAGGCGCCAGCGGGTTTTCCGTCGTCGCGATCGTCACCGCGTTTCTCTTCCAAGTCTTCGGGGCGTTCCAAGCGCGCGAGGTTTTCGTCATCACCTTCGGAACGCGCGCGGGCGCGCCGCCCTCGGGACTCACGCTACTGGAAACGTACCGGCGTTTGCGGATCGAGGATCATTTGCCCGACGTCTTCGAGCGCGGGATGGTGTGGGCCGCGGCGGTCCTCGAGAGCCACCTCTCGTACCCGATTCTGGCGTTTTTCCGCTCGTCGCACGATTACGAATCGTGGGTCGCGGCGCTCGGCGGCTTGCTCGATGCGGCGACGTTACGCCTGACCGTCGTTGCGAACGACGCGCCGGGCCACGCGGAGCTCTTCAGCACGCTCGGCCGCCATCTCGTACACGATCTCGGGCAGTACTTCGAGCTGGAAGGGCCGGCCGGCCCCGGCGTGGAGCGGCACGAGTTCGAGACGGCCCGCGCGCGCCTCGCCGCCGCCGGCTTCTCGCTGCGCGACCCCGAGGTTGCCTGGCGCGACTTCGCCGAGCAACGGGCGACGTACGCGGGAACGCTCAACGCCATCGCCGCGTACTTCCGCATCCCGCCGGCGCAATGGGTCGGCGATCGCTCCATCTTACCGCAGCACCACGAGAACCTCGCGGGATAATGGCGGGCGCCTACGGCGCCGTCGTTCGAATCGCGACGTGGGTGCGGCGCAGAAATGCGCGCGCGACGTCGATCGGAATGCCGAAGCCGATCGCCTTCTCGTCGTCGAAACGCGATTCGGCTAGAGCGACGACAGCGCCGGTTTGCGCGTCGAAGACGGGGCCGCCGCTTTCGCCGGGAATGACGGGCAAATCCAATTCGAAAGAATCCCGGCGCATGCTCGATATGCGGCCCGCGTAGACCGACGTCTTCACGCCGAGCCGTTCGTCTGCGAATGCGTCCGGAATAGGATATCCGGCGATGCCGACTTGCATCCCGGCTTCGACCATTCGCGACGAACCGAGCCGCGCGACCGCTCGGTCCGGCGCATCGATGCGCACGAGCGCGAGATCGTTTGCGTTATCGGTTGCGAAGACGCGCGCGGGCATCGAACGTCGCTCGTCGAGCGTCGCACGTAACGTGCGCCCGCCGTGCACGACGTGTTCGACCGTTAGCACGTCGCTACCCGATGCGTCGCTTGCAACGATCACACCGCTGCCGTATGCCTCGTCGAAGCGATCCGCACGATTCTTCCCCTCGGCCGGAATCTTCATCGAAAAGAGCACGACCGACGGCTTGAGGGAACGGAACGCTCGAACGAACGGATCGCCCGGCTGCGTTTGCGCTTTCGTCGCGCAGGCCACGAGCGACGCAAGGCATGCAACCGCGATCGTCCCGCAGAGGGGTTTAGGCATCGCTCATGACGACGCGTCGAGCGCATCGAGCCGCTCCACGAGCGCGGCGCGCAACGCGTCGAGGCCCGCACCCGTCTGCGCGCTGATCGCGATCGCGCCGGCCGGCACGGAGGCGATCTCGACCCCGGGCGCATCGCTCTTGTTGAACGCGAGAATCGTCGGCTTCCCGCCGATGTCGAGATCGCGCAAGATCTCTTCGACGCTCGCGCGCTGGCGCGGCCAATCGGGGTTTGCCGCATCGAGCACGTGCACGAGGACGTCGGCGAGCTTGAGTTCTTCGAGCGTCGCGCGGAACGCCGCGACCAGTTCCTTGGGGAGTTCGGTGATGAACCCGACGGTGTCGGCGAGCCGGACGAAACGCTCCCGCGAAAGGTACACGCGACGCAAGGTCGGATCGAGCGTCGCGAAGGGTTGATTGGCGACGAATGCCGCATCGGTCGTCGCGTGCGCGAGCCGATTGAGCAGCGACGACTTGCCGACGTTGGTGTATCCCACGAGCGCGACGAGCGGAATCGCACCGGCGGGCGCACGCCGCGTTTCGCGCGAGCGGCCGACGTCGTCGAGCTCCCGGCGCAAGAGCGTGACCCGGCTCGCAATCTTACGCCGATCGACTTCCAGTTTGGTTTCGCCGGGACCGCGCGTACCCACGCCGCCGCCCAAGCGCGAGAGCGCGGCGCCCGAGCCGATGAGATTGCTCTGCATGTAGCGCAGTTGCGCCAGCTCCACTTGCAGCTTCCCTTCGCGGCTACGCGCGCGTTGGGCGAAGATATCGAGAATCACCATCGTACGATCGACGATCGGTAAGGGGATCAACTTTTCGAGGCTCGCGCGCTGCCGCGGCCGCAGATCGTTAAATACGAAGATTTTCGTAGCCCCGAGTTCTTCCGCGCGCGCGGCGATCTCGAGCGCCTTCCCGCTGCCGACGAGCGTCGAGGCGTCGACGTGCTCGAGCCGCTGGATCGTCCGCCCGACGAGCCTCGCGCCGGCCGCGACGATGAGCGCTTCGTATTCGGCGAGTTCGGGCTCGAGCGGGCGTTTGGGATCGCGCAGGTCGACTGCAACGACGTGCGCACGTTCGGCGGCGGGCGCCGCCGAAAGGCTACCGCGAGCCATGCTGCGACCGCATCGCGGCGCGCCGCGCAACGGCGCTTGCCGTAGCGCCCTGCAGAAGCGAACGAGAGAACGGCACGAGAGCGATGGGCATCTCCGCAACGTTCCCCAGGTTACGCTCGGGGCCTCGGAGGCCGAGCGAAGATGCAGCGGGCGCGACCTTAGTCGACGCGCTTGCCGACCGCGCAGAGGTCGAGCGCGAAACCGGCGACGACCAGGTATACGGGCGACGCGCGAGCCGCCAAGCGCTGCTGCGCGCGACCGAGGACGTCTGAAAACACGCGGCCCGCCGCGTACGGCGCTACGAGGCCCCAACCGACCTCTTCGCCGACGACGATCGCACGAGCGCGACTCGCAAGCAGCGCGTCCACGGCTAACGCCGCTTCCGCTTCGAGGATATCTGCGTCGAGCGCGGCCGCGTCCTCGCTCGACGCGACGTGCCGGGACATCCGATCGGCGAGCCACGTGCCGAGCGATTCGACGAGCAGCGTTTCGCCCGGGCGCGCGGCGCGCGCGACGTCGATCAGGGTTTGCGCGTCCGGGCACGCCGTCTCGACGACGCGCCAATCCGGCGGACGCGAGGCGGCGTGGCGCGCGAGTCGCGCGGTCCATTGCGCATCGCCCGAGTCGACGCGCGCAGTCGCAACGTAAGTGACCGCGCCGCCCGACGCACGCGCGAGACTTTCGGCGAAGCGGCTTTTACCCGAGCGTGCGGGGCCGGTAACGAGCGTACATGACACGCGCTCCGCCTTGCGCGCGTAGGCGATCTGCGCCTTCGGCGCGAGGAACGCGCCTAGGGAAACTTGACGATCGTCTCGATCGCAAGCGACGACTGATGCGGCCGCCCGCTGCCCGGCGCGGCACCGCGGAACGTGAAGTTATTTCCGTCAGATGCGTCCGCGCGTATCTCGCCGCGGAACACGAGGTTGGCACTGGGCGTGTAACTCAACGTCGCCGTGTTGGAGATCTGCCGCTGCGCGATACCGGTGCGAAAACCGTTGGTATCGTGAAACGTCTCGCTGCGTAACGAAAGGCCGTAGAGCGGCGTGAATTGGTACGTCGCGTATCCCGCGAAACCGTTCCAATGCGAGGTTGCGAAGCCGGTCACGGGATCGCCGAGCTGCGTGCCGTTGTCGTAGTTCGCCAGCAGCGTCAGCGCGCTCGTCGCGTGAACGGTTAGCACGGCGTCGTAAAGCATGCGATTGGTCAAGGTCGGTGTGCTGCCGAGCGCGCTGTTGCCGCCGATCGCGAAATCGTTGCCGTTGTACGTGCCGACCGTCAACGCGTACCCAGGCGAAGGTGTCAAGAGAAGCCCGCCTTCGAAGGTTTTCTTTTTGCCGGCGAATTTCCAATCGTCCCAGCCGTTATTGGCGCCCGCAACGACCGAGATTTTTGGGTTGTACGCATACGTCAGACGCACGCCCGTGTGCGTGAACGGGATCGCTTCGCCGAAAAGATACGAGCGCGAAAAATTCGTGTTGCTCGGCGATTCGAGCACTTCGGCTCCGACGATCGTCGAGAACTTTCCCGCAAGCAGCGTGACGGGGCCGCGGGAGAATTGCAGATAGGCCTGCGTAATATTGGTGCCGGTGCGCGATTGACCGTTGGAAGCCAAGACGTCGGCATCCGTACCGAAGCTCTCTTCGATCTTCGCGCTGACGACGGGTCCGTTTAGCAGGAGCTGAATGTTGGCGTTCTGCAGGTTCGGCGTCGTATTGAAATCGTTCGCCGGCGCGAGTTGCCGGCCGCCGTTGGCATCGAAAAAGGGACCGGTCGCGCCATCGAAGATTCGGCTCGGGACGCCGTTGACGAGCCGGACCGCATCGGTCCCCGCGACGGACGTGAAGCCGAGGTCGCCGTATCCGGAAAGCGTGATCAATTTGTACGGCGTCGCCGTCGGGGCCGGTGTCGCGGCAGGCGAAGCGCTCGGCGCCGGTTTCGCACCCGCGCTCGGTGCGGCACTGGGCGCGGGCGAGGCGCTTTGCGCCGAAGCTCCGGTCAGGCACGCCCCGATGAGGGACGCCGTAAAAAGACCGGACGCGATGAGCGAGCGACTGGGCAAAGATTCTCCTTATGGGATCGCGCCCGGCCGCGACGGCGCGGCCGGTACGCGGACCGAGTGCGTATCATCCCACTAGCGCTACCGGCAGCCTATAGCCACGTGGCGTACGCGCGCCGCTTGGATTTCGACACAACGCATAGTCGCCGTACGGCGTACGTTAGCGCGAAATCCCCGTCTTGAGATGCGCATCGCTGGAGAGCACCCAGCCGTAGTGGCCTCGATAGGGCCCGCTCACGACCTTCACCCCGAGGGCGTCTTCATCGCCCGTCCCGAACTTCGGATGGGCCACGGCCGCCACGCACGAGACCAGGAGCGCCTGCGTCCCCGGCCTGGCCAGATGCGTGTGCGCGAAAATGGAGCGCGTATCGTTCCATTGGCCGGCCGCGTAGTCGAGCATTCGCGCGCGGGAATCCCACAAAAATACGTCGGGATCGACGGCGTCGGACGCTAAGATGAGCCGGCCGCCGGCAGGCGCCGAGCATGAAGCGGCCCGGAGCGCGCTCGGGCTACCTAGCGCAGTCAGCACGGCGACGAGTACCGCGAAGAAACGCACGATCATACCTATTGCCTGCTGGAATGGAAAGGCCCGCCGCGCCGAACCAGAATAGCGCCGTTCGTGCCATCCCTCAAAGGCCTCGGCAAGCTCCTCCGGCCGCTCGGTGCGTTCGCCGGGCTCTCCGGCGCGGCGGCGCTCCTAAACCGGTCCTTGCGCGATGCGGGCTCGGTGCCGCTCGATCATATCGGCGGCACGCGTAAGCCGTGGCGCTGGCGCGACTACGATATTTTCGTCACGGAACTCGGCGAGGGTCCGCCGATCCTGCTCGTGCACGGCATTTACGCCGGTGCCTCATCGTACGAATTCCGTAAACTCGCACCGCTGCTCGCGCGCGGCCATCGCGTGATCGCCTTCGATCTCCTAGGCTGCGGCCTCTCCGAAATGCCGCCTCTAGAATATAGCGGCGAATTGTTCGTCGAACAGATCGTCGATGCGATCGGCCAACTCAGCGACGAGCCCCTGACGTTGCTCGGCAGCTCGCTCGGCGGTGCCTTCGCCATTCGCGCCGCCGTGCGGGCGCCCGATCGGGTGAAGAGCCTGGTAACGATCGCCCCGACGGGGCTCGGCATACTCGACCGCGAGCCCGCTTTGGCACAGCGCGCCTTAGGCGCGCTCTTTCGCGCTTCGGTCGCGGGCGAAGCCGCGTTCAACGGCCTCTCAACGAAAACGTCGATCCGCTACTTTCTACGCAGTCAAAGCTACGCCGACGCGTCGTCGATCACGCCGGAGATCGTCGATCATTATTACGCCGTTACGCACCAGCAGAACGCTCGTTTCGTGCCCGCGCAATTCGTTAGCGGGGCACTCAATATGGACGTCGCTCGCGACTTGCCGTTCGTAGAAGCCCGGCTCCTGATCTTGTGGGGCGAGCGGGCGGCGGCGCCGAGCCCGGTCGGCAATGCCGAACGCTTCGTGCGGCTCGCACGCGAGGCGCGGCTCGTCACGTTTCCCGATGCAGGCCTGCTCGCGCAAGAAGAGGCACCGGGGGGCGTCGCGGATGCGATCCTCGCGTTCGTCGAGGAGACCGCCGCAGCTGCAAGAAACGCGACGGACATGGCGTCCCTGAGCGTTCCCAATATTTTCAAGAGCTACGATATTCGGGGCATCGTCCCCGAAGAACTCAGCGACGAACTCGCGTATCGCATCGGACGCGCGTTCGTCGACGAACTGCACGTCACGTCGATCGTCGTCGGACGGGACATGCGGCCCTCGGGCGAACCGCTCTTCGCGGCTTTCGCGCGCGGTGCCAACGAAGCGGGCGCGGACGTTACCGATATCGGCCTCGTCTCCACGGACGCGCTGTATTTCGCGGTCGGGAAATTTGAGTTCGCCGGCGGCGTGATGATCACGGCTTCGCACAATCCCGCCAACTACAACGGCATGAAGATGACGCGCGATAAGGCGCAGGCGATTTCGCTCGACACGGGCCTCTCCGCCATTCGCGATCGCGTCGCGAGCGGCCGCTTCGAACCGCCCGCTACTAAACCCGGCGCGGTCTCGCAGCGCGACATCCTCGACGATTTCGCGGCGCATTGCCTGACCTTCGTCCAGCCCAAGGCGATCAAATCGTTCAAAATCGCAATCGACGCCGGCAACGGCATGGCGGGGCTGACGGTACCGTACGTGTTCAAGCACCTGCCGTGCGAAGTGATTCCGCTCTTCTTCGAGCTCGACGGCACGTTTCCGAATCATCCCGCGAGCCCGATCGAACCCGAGAACATGATCGATCTGCAGAAAGCGGTGCGGGAGAACGGTTGCGATATCGGCGTCGCTTTCGACGGCGATGCCGACCGGATGTTCATCGTCGACGAGAAAGGCGAACTCATCGGGGGGGATATCGTCACGGCGCTCGTCGCGATCAATACGCTCAAGCGATTTCCCGGAAGTAAAGTTTTATACAATCTGATCTGTAGCCGCAGCGTGCCCGAAGCGATCCAAGCGGCGGGCGGTATTCCGGTGCGCTCGCAAGTCGGGCACTCGCTGATCAAGAAGACCATGCGCGATGAGAACGTCGTTTTCGGCGGCGAGCACTCGGGCCATTTCTATTTCCGCGACAACTGGTTTGCGGATTCGGGAATGATCGCGTTCTTGCAGTGTTTGGAAGTGTTCAGCGATGCCGGGAAACCGGTTAGCGAGGTCATCGCACCGATCGATAAGCGCTCGCGTTCCGGTGAGATCAACAGCCGCGTCCACGACATACCAAAAAAGCTCGCGGAATTACAGGAGCACTATAAAGACGCGCAGATCGATCACCTCGACGGCGTGACGATCCAATATCCGGACTGGTGGATGAACGTGCGGCCCTCCAACACCGAACCGCTCTTGCGACTCAACGTCGAGGGCGATAGTAAAGCCCTGATGGAACGCCATCGCGACGAAGCGCTCGGGTTGATCCGCGGCTAGCGTGTCTACGGAACTCGTGCGGTGAGGATACTTGTGGCGTTGCGACTGCTCGGCATCGCCGTCGCCGCGCTGACGATCGTGTTGCCGTGGCTCGCCCCCGCGTGGGCGTTGCCGAGGTCCCCGCTGCTGCGCCGCGTCGGCCTCGCAATCGGTCTAGGCGCGCAGCTCGGCTTGACGTCGACGGATGTCGCGCGCCGGCGCGCCCCCTGGACGAAGCTGGTTCTGCCGCTCGTCGGCTCCGTTGCGGCGATCGAAGCGATCTTTACGTCGGCCTTCCCGTTCTGGGCGCTCGCACTCGTCGGCACGTGCGAACTCGCGCTCGTTGCGTATCTCCTCGTGCGAGCCCTACGCGCGGCGCGCGCACTCGGCCGCGAGTACCCGGAGACGATTCTCGAGCGCGAATACGGGCGCTTCGTCGACGCGCGCGTCGCACGCTTCCTCGCGCTCGAAACGACGCTCGTCGTCGCGGCGCTACGCTTCACCCTCGGCGGTTTTCGGCGCGCGTTGCCGGCCGGATTCTCGTATACGCAGCATAGCGACGCTCCGTTGCTGCTGGCGCTGCCGCTGTTCGTCATCCTCCCGGAAATGATCGTCGTCGATCTGCTCGTTCCGCCCGCCTATTGGGGCTGGCGCGTCGCAAGCGACGGGCTTCACGTCTATGGCATGCTTTGGGCGTTCGGCGCGTATGCGCTGTTTCGCGATCGACCGCATCGCGTCGAAGATGGCCGCGTCCGCTTGTCGCTCGGCGGCATCCGAACGCTCAGCGTCGAGACGGGACAGATACTTTCCGCAACGGTCCGGCCCGCAACGTTCGATCGGCGAGCGTGGCGCCGCGCGCACGCGGCGGACGGCTGGTCCCTGATGATGAGCGGCGCGCCCGTCGTGGAAATCGAGCTCGCCGCTCCCCTCGCCGTCGTCGGCTCGCGCGGCACGCGCGACGTGTGGCGGCTCGCCGTGTCGGCAGATCGCCCGCACGAATTCGCGCGGGCGCTCTTTGCCACCTAAGTCGTAATCTCCGAGTGCCGGGTTACTCCAGGCTTAGCGGGTCATGCCCGAACCACCCCACGATCTCGCACGCGCGCTCGACGCCTTCGAAACACTGCTGCGCAACGAGGCGCTCGCGGCTTGGCCGACGGCCGCCGACGATCTCGCCCTCGTACGGGCGGCCCGCGAGCGGCTGGGACGGCGCTACACGCTCGCGGTCGTCGGCGAGTTTTCGAGCGGAAAGTCGTATCTGCTCAACGCCCTGCTCGGGAAGGCGCGCTACGATACCGGCGGCCGGATCGCGGGGCTGCTCGCGACCGACATCAATCCGTCCACGGCGACGATCACCGAACTCCAGTATGCGCCGCAGGAACGCGCCATGGCGAAGTATCCTTCGGGGCGCGAAGAGCGCATTCCGATGGACCGCCTTTCGCGTTTCGTAGCGGTCGGCAAGAACGACGAGCGCGGCGCTCTCCACGACGCGACCGTCGATGAAGACTCCGCGCCGTCGTTGGTGGTGGTCGACGTCGATTCACCGTTCTTGCGCGGCGGCTTCGTCGTCGCCGATACGCCCGGACTCGCATCCCTCAACCCCGCGCATCGCCGCGCGACGCTCTCGTATCTGCCCCGCAGCGACGCCGTGCTCTATCTCATCGATACGCAGCAGCCGTTCACCGAGGGCGACGCATCGTTTCTCGGGTTGATCGGCGAGCACGTCCGCACGATCTTCATCCTGCAAACGAAGATCGATCTCTGGAAGAGGGCCGGGGGCGACGGTCGCCCCGCGTGGGAAGCGGCGCGCGCGCGCATCGTCGAACGCGCGGCGCGCTTCGCACCGGCAGCGGAAGTATACAGCGTATCGGCCCGCGATTACGCGGCCGGCACGCTCGACGACGATGCCGCGATGCGCGAGATCAGCGGCTTTCCAACGTTGCTCGCCGGTCTCGAGCGCTCGCTGCAGCAGCGCGCGCAGGCCGCGCGCGTCGAACGCGCGCTCGCGGTCATGCACGAACTGGGCGCGAGTACCACCGCACGCGTGCGGCGCGATGCAGCGCTCGCCGAAACCGAACGCGGCCCGCTGGAAGTCGAACGCAGGCGCGCCCTCGACGATCTGGTCGAACGCGAGCGCGCGCTCGGCCGCGAACGCGACGAGGTGGCGCGCGCGGGTGCCGAGCGGCGGGCGTGGATCGTCGCCCAGGGCGGCACACTCGCCGAGCGCGCGACGCGAGCGCTCGGCGCAATCATCGACGTTGCGGACATCGAACGGATTCGCGATCGCGGCAAGTTTCATAGCCTCGTCGATACGACCGTAGCGCCGATCTGGAACGCATTCGCAAGCGACGTCGCGGGTCACGTCTCGCGTGCGCTCGAACGCATCGCGCGCGTACGCGGCGGCGTACGCGTAGCGGATTTTGCCGCACTGCGGCTCGGGGGCGTGCCGGGAACCGGCGCGTGGTCGCGCGATCTCGCGAGCGGCATCGCGTCGACGATCGTGCTCGGCGCGATCGGCGGACCGACGGTCGGCTTCGTGCACGGCGTCGCACGCCGCTTTAGCGCCCATACGTTCGGCACGTACATGAAGCGCGAACTCGGCAACGACCTCTACGCCGAACTTTTTCCCGCATTCGAGCGCGAGGTCGGGCGTTTCGTCGAAGACCTCGCCGCTACGTTGGCCGGCGTTTACGACGACGCGGCGGCGGCCATCGAACGCGAGCGAGCGCTCGCGCGTGCGGAAACGATCGAACCGATCGATCGGGCGCTCTCGCGCGTCGATGATGCGCAGGCGCGGGCGGCCGCAACGCGCGCGCTCGCGCAGATCGTCGGCGAACTCGCCACCGTCGAGGCCGGCCTCGTCACCCTCGGTGCCAGCACGCAACCGGCCGGCGAAACCGCCGCTGCGGCGCAGGCGAGCAACGGCGTCACCGGCAACACGGGCGCCGTCGGGACGCACGCCGACGCAGCGTTCGATGCCGCGGCCTACGATCGCGGACTGCGTCCCGAGCGCTATCGCGTCGTCGTGCTCGGAGCACTCCGCCGCGGGAAATCGAGCTTCATCAACGCGATCGCAGGAACGCGCATCCTGCAAGACGAGGGTGGCACCGAGGCGCTGTTTCCGGTGCACGTTCGCTATGGAGAACGCGAGCGTGCCTACGCGCTCGACGCGCAGAGCCGCTGGATGGAGATCGCGACGAGCGACGCCATAGCGAGCGCCGCGCACTCGCCGATCCTGATCGAAACGCCGTGGACGATGCCGCGCGAGCTCGTGCTCGTACACGCGCCGGCGTTCGACAGCGGCAACGACGCGGCCGAAGCGATCGCCCTCGCCGCGGCGCACGCCGGAAGCGAAATTCTCGGCCTTTTCTCGCGCCAATTATCGGACCGGGAACTGGCTTTGTACGGCCGCGTCGCCGATCTCGGGAAGCCGATGCTCCTGGCGCACACCATCGCGGATAACGAGAGCGCGAGCGAACGCCGCACCGTCGTCGAACTGGCGACGCGCTACTTGCGCGAGCGGGCCATCCCGGTCGCGCGCGTCTTCACGATTTCCGCGCTCGACTATTTTGCGGCGGCGAACGTCAAGCGCGCGGCCGCGCCATGGAACGAGCTGGGAGCGTTGCGCGAGACGCTGCGAGCGCATGCCGAAGAACACATGCATCGCTCCGACGAACGCGTGCGGCGCGACGCCGAGCTCGCGCGGACCGCGGCCGTTGCCGCGGCCCCACCGCAGCCGAAACTGCGCCGCGCTTTGGATCGTTTTTTCGGCAGAAAAGAGTGACGTACGGTGCCGAGGTTCGTCCCGCGCCAAGCCCGAATCTCGGTAGCCGTGTCACGTAGGTTCACGCTAGGCCCCGCCCGCATCGCTCTCGGCACGGGAGACGAACGCTTTGGGCGAATCGCAGTCGAGAACGGCGGCATCGCGGCGATCCTCCACGGTGATGGCGACGCCGACTTCCGGCTTCCGGCCGGCAGCACGATCGCTCCGGGCATGATCGACGTGCATACCAACGGCGCCGAAGACGTGCTTTTCAACCGCGACCAAGGGAACGCCGTCGACGTAGCGTCGCATTCCTATGCCGCGCAAGGCACGACAGGCTTCGTCGCGACGATCATGACGGCGCCATGGGAATCGATGCTCCACGCCGCGAGCGAGAGTGCCGAAGCCGCGCACGCCATCGTCGAAAGCGAGAAGATTTCGGGAGCGCGCTGCCTCGGCATCCATTTCGAGGGCCCGTTTCTCAATCCGAAATTCCGGCGCGTGCACCGTCACGATTGGCTGCTCCCGGCAACGACCGATCGCGCGAAAGCGCTCGTCGAAGCCTGCCGCGGGGCCCTCGTTATGGTGTCGATGGCGCCCGAAGTCGACGGCGTCGACGACGCGACGCGCTTCTTCTTCGATCAGGGCATCGTGTGTTCGGCCGGCCACACGGCCGCGAAGTATCGCGACGGGATGCTCGCGATCGGGCTCGGTTTTCGGACGCTCACGCACGCATTCAACGCGATGCCGCCGCTGGATCATCGCGAACCGTCGCTGCTCGCGGCGTTCATGCGCGAGACGCGCACGACGGTACAGGTCATCTGCGACGGGCATCATGTCGCGCCGGTGATGATCGACGTGCTGTATCGGACGCTCGGCGAGCGACTCGTGCTGGCGACGGACTACATGGCGCCGGCGGGGACGGGCTATCGCATCGAAGGCGGCGTCGTGCGCGCAGAAGATGGCACGATCGCGGGCTCGGCGCTGCATACCGATCGCGCCGTGCGCAACCTCATGTCGTACGCATCGCTTCCGTTCGCGCGCGCGATCGTGTGCGCGACCGCAGCGCCGGCCCGGCTGCTCGGCATCGAACGCGAGTGCGGGAGCATCGCGCCCGGCTTGCGCGCCGATCTGGTGGTGTGGGACGACAAGTACGAGGTTCTGACGACGATCGTCGGCGGCGAACCCGTGTACGGCGCGCACGTCCTCGCGAACGCACGCGCGCGCGTCTAGGCCGCTCCGCCGCCCAAATATGCCGAGCGGACGGCTTCGCTCGCCATGAGATTCGCCGCGGTATCTTCGTGGACGATCTTGCCGACCTCGAGCACGTAGCCGCGGGTCGCGATGCCGAGCGCTTGACGGGCATTTTGCTCGATCAGCAACACCGTCGTACCGCGCGCGTTGATTTCTTTGATGACGGCGAAGATCGTCTGGACGAGGATCGGCGAGAGTCCCAAGGACGGCTCGTCGAGCATCAGCAGCCGCGGGCGCGACATCAACGCGCGCGCCATCGCGAGCATCTGTTGCTCGCCCCCGGAAAGCGTGCCGCTCTTCTGGAGCAAGCGTTCTTTGAGCCGCGGAAAAATCGCGAGCACCCGCGCGTAATCTTCGTCGTATTCGCTTTTCAACGTGCGCGTATACGCGCCGAGCTCGAGATTTTCGCGAACCGTCATCCGGGCGAAAACGCGGCGCCCCTCGGGCGCATGGCCGATACCGCGGCGCACGATCGCATCGGGGCTTTCTCGCGTCACGTCCGCGCCGTCGAAACGGATGGAACCGCCCGTCGGCTTGATCAGGCCGCTGATCGCGCGTAAGGTCGTCGTCTTACCGGCGCCGTTAGCGCCGATCAGCGTCACGATCTCGCCTCGTTCCACGCGCAGGCTGACCGCTTGCAGCGCGCGGATGCGTCCGTACGCGGCGTCGACCGCGTCGACTTCCAGCAGCGCCACTTACGCCGCACCTTCGGCGCGACCCAAATACGCTTCGATCACGCGCTCGTCGTTTCGGACCGCCTCGGGTAAGCCCTCGGCGATTTTTTCCCCATGATCGAGAACGGTAATGCGTTCGCTGATCTGCATGACCAAATTCACATCGTGTTCGATCAAAAATACCGTCACGCCGGACTCGCGAATGCGCGAGATCAGGCCGATGAGATCGTGTTTTTCGCGCGGGTTCATGCCGGCGGCCGGTTCGTCGAGCAACAGCAGTTTCGGATCGCTCGCGAGCGCCCGGGCGATTTCGAGCCTGCGCTGACTGCCGTACGGGAGGTTGCGTGCGTAGTTATCGCCATCGCGTTCGAGATCGACGAAGCGCAGCAATTCGCGCGCGCGCGCCGCAACGCGTTTCTCTTCGGCGCGCTGGCGCGGGGTGTGCAGGAGCGAATCGAACAGGTTCGCGCGCATCTGCGCGTGCCGGCCCGTCATGACGTTATCGAGCGCCGACATGAACGCGAAGAGCCGGATGTTTTGAAACGTGCGCGCGATGCCGCTCGCCGTGATGCGGTCGGTGCCCAGACCCCGCAGGCTGCGCCCGTCGAGAGCGATCGTACCACTCGTCGGCTGGTAAATGCCCGTGATCAGATTGAACACCGTCGATTTACCGGCGCCGTTGGGGCCGATCATCGCGACGATGCTGCCGAGCTCGATTTTGAACGAAAGATCGTTGACCGCAACTAGGCCGCCGAACGTGCGCCGGACGCTCGTCAATTCGAGAAGCGACATTACGCGCGTGCCGGTCCTTCGTACTCCGACTGCTCGCGCGCCGCGAGGCCGGGATCCGTCAGCGCTTCACGCAGTTCCGCTTTCCTCTGCCGGCTCGGAATGAGCCCTTCGGGACGAAACAACATCATCGCGACGAGGATGACGCCGTAGAGCATGAAACGGTAATTCGTGAAATCGACGTTGACGAGGCCGACGGAATGCGCCAGATTCGTCGACTGAGGAAGCAGAAAACTGTTGATGAACGAGAGCACGAAACTGCCGACGATGACCCCCGCAATGTTGCCCATGCCCCCGAGCACGAGCATCGAGAGCACGAGCACGCTGACGTTGAACTGAAATTGGTCCGGCGAGACCAAGCTCAGCTTCGCGGCGTACGCGACGCCGGCAACGCCGCTGAAGGACGCACCGAGCGCGAAGGCCGACAATTTTGCGGCGGTCGTATTGATGCCCATGTGCCGTGCCGCAAGTTCGTCTTCGCGAATCGCCATCCACGCGCGGCCGAGCCGGCTCTTCTGCAGGTTGACCGCAACGAGGATGCCGACGACGATCAGCATCAGCAGCGTGTAATAATACGGCGTCGCGCTGAACCCGAACGCGTGTCCGAAAAGCGACGGTTGGTCGAGCGAACTGATACCGTTGGGGCCGTTGGTATATTGGGCGAGATTGAGGAACGTCTGCGGCACGATTTCCCCGAAGCCGAGCGTCACGATCGCGAGATAGTCGCCCCGCAGCCGCAAGGTCGGCGCGCCGAGCAAGAGGCCGAAGATCGCCGCGATGATCGATGCGAGAAAGAGCATCACCCAGAACGGTACGTGCAACCCGAATTGCTGGCTCGCGAGCATCGCGTAGCTGTACGAGCCGATCGCGAAGAACGCGGCGTACCCGAGATCGAGTAAGCCCGCCATGCCGACTACGATATTGAGCCCGAGCGCGAGCAGCACGAACGCACCGGCGTTTGCCATGAAGTCGACGTGCGAATTGTTTCTATCGAGAAACGGAAACCCCAGGAGCATGATGCCGAGCAGCGCGAGCCCGATGCGCCGCCGCTGCGGCGTCGCGAACACGGCTAGACTTTTTCGGGGAGCGATTCCCCGAGCAACCCGGCGGGGCGGAAGATCAGCACGAGCACGAGCACCGAAAATACCAGGACGTTGGACCACTGCGCGCCTTGGGGAATATATTGGGTGCCGATCGCCTCGATCAGCCCGATGAGGAAACCGCCGAGCATCGCGCCCGGAATGTTGCCGATGCCGCCGAGAACCGCTGCGGTGAATGCCTTGAGCCCCGCTTCGAAACCGTTGAAGAACCACGTCGTGCCGTAATACACGCCGCTCGCAAAACCGGCCGCTCCGGCGAGCGCGCTGCCGATCAGAAACGTCATCGCGATCGTCGTATTGATGTTAATCCCCATCAGCTGCGCGGCATCGCGATCTTGCGCGGTCGCCCGCATCGCCTTGCCCATCTTCGTATTGAAGATGAACACTTGCAGCGCGAGCATCATGACGATCGCAAAGGCGATGACGAGCACTTGCTTGGCGGAAATATCGACGCCGTACAGCACGATCGACGGATTGGGAATAACTTGGGGGAACGGCACGGGTGACGGACCGCGCCAGAGCTGCATGATGTTCTCGAGAATGAACGACATGCCGATCGCCGTGATCAGCGGCGCCAGGCGCGGAGCGTTGCGAAGCCGGCGATATGCCAGCCGTTCGATCAGCATGCCGACGATGCCGCACAGCAGCATCGATGCGAGCACCGTAACGAGCACGACGGCGAGCAGCCACGGACCGTGCATTTCGCCGCTCACCCCGAG